>ERZ791571.3-NODE-3-length-287543-cov-6.295957_pt1 | contig 287543 bp, 287 predicted proteins | sample MGYA00509972_ERZ791571 | MGnify/ENA primary metagenome ERZ791571 (study PRJEB30046, sample SAMN00791936) | human gut metagenome | study: EMG produced TPA metagenomics assembly of the A metagenome-wide association study of gut microbiota in type 2... | reverse complement strand
GCACACGTAGAAAGACGCGCCGGGCTTCATCGCGGCAAAATAATTATCAAACACTGCATCTAAAAAGTTTTTGAATTCAGCCTCACTCATGGAATCGTTTTTTATTGTGAGCTTGTCTTTTGTTCCGCCTTGGTAAGCGACATTGTAGGGAGGATCAGTAAAGACCATATCAACCATTTGCCCCCCCAATAAACGTGCTACATCAGTACGATTTGTTGAATCGCCACATAATAAGCGATGGTTCCCGAGCTGGTACAGCGTGCCCGGCGTAGTTACAGGATTCTTAGCAGCTTCCTCGTGCGCTGCATCCACATCAAAAGCATCCTCTTCCGGTTCAGGCTCCGGCATGTCGAAGCCAAAGTCGCCCATGTCTATACCTTTGATGTCGAGCAGCTCGCTGTTGAGCATATCCATGTCCCAGCTTGCAAACTCGGCGGTTTTATTATCTGCCAGACGGAACGCCTTAATCTGCTCCGGCGTAAGGTCATCCGCCATCACACACGGTACAGTCTTCATCTTAAGTCGTTTAGCAGCACGCAGACGCGTGTGCCCACACACGATAACATTATTCTTGTCGATAACAATAGGCTGCTTCCAGCCGAACTCCTTCAGGGATTCCATAACCGGCTTCACGGCTGCATCGTTGCGGCGTGGATTGTTTTTATACGGAACCACATCGCCGATGGGCATATCAATGATTTTCATAATTACCTCCGGAATCAGAAAAACCCCGAGTCGTTAAGCTCGAGGTTTACGTTAGTGATTTTTTCGATATTAAGTTATTCTGGTTGCTTGTAGCTACCCATCCAGTCGCTAAGTATTTTTGATGCTTCATCATGACTCAAATCAAATTCACGCATGAGATACGGAGCAGCACCGAACATATTCGTTACGCCAGACTGACGCAGCTCTTCTAAATAATCGTAATAAATCTGTTTTTCCATAACATAATCACAACCTTTCGTTTGATTGTTGTTATGTTAACTCTAATATCTAAAACATTCAAGTCATTTATTTAACATTAACGGCCTTTTCTAAATTTGCATCTTAACGAGCCATCTTCAATACCATCAGGCTTGCTGGTTGCCCATTGATCATCACCATCGCTCAATGGATACTTGTCACAGATGCAACGGCTATAAGCAGCCGTTCCAGGCTTACCTGAATAAACGCACTCCTTACACTGCTCGTACCCGGCATTATGAGTATTATCACTCAACAATTCGTCTGCATGACGTTCATATAATCCCATGATTTTTACCTACACTTTCTGCATATTAGAACCAACAACCTCAAGATCAATAAAGAAACCACCGTCAGGATTTTCTTCTATTTTCGCAACCCGAAACTGCGTGCCGCGCTGCAAAATCATTTCATTTTCTTTTTTGAAAGCAGAAAAATTCGGAGCATAAGCCATTTTAGTTCCTGCTGGAGCATAAATGTTAAACATAACAGGTTTATCGTCAAACCCTGTGCCTTTTGCGGCACCGCAAGACATGAAACCATGCTCCGTGACTTTTGTACCTAAAATTTCAGCTTTCAGCTCATCAAGAGAGTAGTCTTTTAGTGGCTTACTAAGATTCAAAAACTTATCCATGCCTTTGTAATTACAACCGCGCTGCAACCAGACATCCTCATCAAAAGCACTACGGTCAATGTAGTTGGTCATATTTGTGATTAGATCTCTAGCTTCGCCAGGTTTTAAATTACCATAACCATTACTACCAATATTCTCAAAGTCAATACTCCCTACACCTTTATACTTGCCAGTTCCATATTCAATCCCACGCAGTGGTTCATTGAACTTAGAATACGATGATGTATATTCTCTAATAGCTTCTCGCTCTTCTGGTTTAGCATTAGCCCAAACAGAGAGAGCCTGAGCATCAAATTTCTTCTTGGATTCCTCCATAGATTCGCACCATACAGCATTATCCAAATGCGCCTTTGTGTAATTGGATTTACGGAACGGATAATTTCCCCCTTGATATGACTGCACGGACGCCTCAGTAAAGACAGCAGCTGCTTTTTGCATCAGCGTTTCTTTAAGTTTCTTGACCTTAGCCTCAGATTTCCAATCAATATTAAGTGCGTCTTCTAATATATCAAGAGCTTCGTCAAGTTCTTCTTCAGAACCAATGTCCGAAATTTCATTAGGGGACGCACTCATTAATTTTTTGCCTGCATGTAGCAAAGATTCCTCACTTAGCTGATCGTTTTCCTTTAAAACCTTATCGAGGAAAGGATTAAGAATGGCCTTTTCTTTATAAGTTGTTTTCGGCGCTGCATATTCTCCCGAAAATCCTTCTTGAGCACTAAAATTGCTGCCGAATTTTTTCTTATTAAACTTACTGCCAGCACCACCGTCAATCTGACCTTTTTCGTTCAGATGCACTTTTGCACCACTGATAGTACGCCAATTTTCAGGATTCGGGTCTTTCGGATAATCTTCATCCAAAATTCTCGCAGCAATAATTAAAGGTCTTATAAGCATGTTAACTCACTCCCGCGATAATTGCAAGTCATTTATTGGTGCCCGGACTACCGCTGAGGATTTGAGAATAATAAGGGATGTCCCGTCCCTTAGGTTACGGCTTCCGGGCATAAAAAAAGCGCCCAGCTAAAAGCCAGACGCTACATAAACAAAAAAGAACCCGGAATCTAGTACCTAACAATAAGCTACCGCATCCAAAGTTCCTCTCAAAAAAAGTATCGAATGTTCGAGTACCATCAGAAATTGCATCACTCTCAATCGAATTTTATCGACACTTCTCCACGGTTTTTATTATACCATAAAAATCACCGCTTTTTCTCACGCCTTTGTGAACTCTTTGTGAATTTTAAAGAATAAGACCGCCCACCATCCGATGAGCGGTCATTGAATTATTTTGCATTAAACACTACGCTATAACCAGCCTGGCGCTGCAGCTCATCCATAGCTGCCTGCTGCGTCGGCGTAAAGCCCTGGTCTACAACTTCCAGACGCTCACGGAATGTCTCAGCGAAGAATTTCAGACGCTGGTCCTTGCGCTGCAGACCACCGAAATCATTCCAAAGGATATCAATCGCAACAGCCAGCACGCGATAGATAGCCTGCTCGGACACAGTCTGGCACATGCGCTCGTATTTAAAGCCTGCCACCGGCGCAGGATTGCGGCGCTTAAGTTTACGTTTACTGCTCATCAAGGTCACTCCTTCACTTGTGCAAGCCATTCCTTGTGCTTCTTGACCATGTACAACATAATCAGACCATAGACCACCATATCGCGCAAGGATTCTTCCGTTTTGTCAGCGATACCATGGTCGTAGAGGAAAGCGATGTGCTTGTTCAGGTAGCCCTTAGCCACATCATACATCATGTCATAACTATCATCGTGATGCTCCAGCATTGCACCGGTGCGGAAGTTTGACAACGGATCAGCACCAGCAGAATACTGCTGCTGTTTTTCCGTAAACAAAGTTCCTACGCGAACAAGTTCATCATTAATAAACGATGTAAATTCTCTATATGTAATCATAACAATCCTCCTAAATTTTTACAGAAAAACGTCCAACGTGTCTTACCTGTCCTGTCGCCAGCAATTGGCTTGTACGGCAAGGCACAACGCAGAACTGCATTATGTGGAATATCCTCTTCATTCCACTTGAATAACAACATCCCACCTGGCTTTAATACTCTAAAACATTCAGCAAAGGCCTTGTTCATCCAGTCTTCATAAAGCAGCGGCAGATGCCCGTACTTCTGAGCAAGCCAGCTTTTCTCTCCGACTCGCACTAGATGCGGCGGATCGAAAATTACACAATTAAAAGTATTATCCTCGATTTCTTTCATATCGGTTACATCCATTAACTTGTCGGGCTGGATATGTAGTTCCCTTCCGTCGCAAAGCTTTGTGTGAAGTTCTCGTATGTCGCCAAACATAACAGCATTACTTTCTTTATCGTAATAGAACATCTTGCTTCCACAGCATGGATCTAAAATTGTGCGTTTTATGCGCCAGTCTAAATCATAGCTCATACTCTACTTCCATTTCCGAAGCTACGGCAGGCAGTGCCGCTTTGGCTTCTTCCTTTGTGTGATAAACCCAGCCTTTGTCAAACATAGCTACGTCATATGCTAGCCCTTGCCAGATAACGTCAACAACAATCCAAACTGTTGGGTCTCCAAAAAATCTGCCGCCAAAAGAATAATATTGTTCCCCGGCTTTCGGCTTCCACGGTAACTTAATAATTTCGTCCTTGCCATTCAGTAAGGCAGCAAAGGCTACCTTAGCAGATATGTCGGATATTTCAATACCGCTGTTATGCGTCAATTTCAATCCGTCATCAGTGACTTGATAAGTCAATTCATTATCACCTTTGACTTTAAATTCTTCGCCAATCTTCACGCCAAGCATCTCGGCGATTTCGGGGATTAGATTTTTACTCATCTTTAATAACCTCCACACCGCCACGCAGCAAAGCCAGAAAAATACGCATCTGCATGGACTGATTACCTATACTTGACCAATGGCAGCACTGGCTTGGACGGTACTCCAAATCATCAGCGATAAAACGGTACTGCGCCGGATACGCTCCGCCACGCTTAGGCTTGAGCTTAAACTCCTTGCCAACAGGGATATGCAATTTGTCAGCAATCACAGGATACAAACTAATCATTCCATCAACGCCTCCGCTCCATATAACATCAACGCCAGCTGCCGCACCAGGCGCGTACGCCTGCGCTGGATGGTCGAGAGCGACACACCTTCACGCAGCGCAATATCATCCAAAGGCACGCAGAAAAAATACGCCTGACGGATAAGGTCTACCGCCACCGCATCCTCGCTTGCTTTCAGCCTGATCAAGATTCGGTCAATTTTATCAACTTCCGCCTGATCACGCGCCAGCTTAACTTCTACAGCCATAATACGTGCCTGCTGCTTCTCTTCGGGCGTCAGGCGAGAACTTGCGCCGCCCCAGCAGGTAATGTCTTTAGATTTTTCTGTGACACGCTCCGCCTTCAGGTCACGGATATCGAGCTGATACTGCTCGATGTTCGCCATCAGCGTCGGGTAAGCGTACAAGCGTGCTTCCGTCGCTTTGTAGCAGTCCTGCGGCTTAGGCTGGCTATTTAAGGCAGCCAGCGTTGCCACAACAGTATCATGTATTAGTTTTTTGTTGTCCACCTGCGCCACCTCCTATGTGTAAAAATAAATTCAGTAACAGCTCAGAGTGGGGAGCAAGCAGCTCCCTCGCCTCCTGCTGAGTCACCGTCGCCTCGTTAGCCATGACCAGGCGCAAGCCGAAGCGTGCACTAGGCAGCAGCTCTGCTCCGGCAAAGCGCAGACCGATGAGCTTAGCATACAGCTTGTGATCATGGCGGGCAGCGCTTTGTAGCAGCTGCCCCCAGAACTCGCTGTCGGCACAATCAGGCCACGGATCACTTACCACGCTGCCTAAGCTTAACCAACCAGCCATGGATATACTCCCCCATCTTCTGACGCAGGTCGTCCGTCATCTCGCAAATCGCCAACGCCTCCTCGGAGCTGCGTGCGATACCGGCATTGGCACCCGCTGCCAACATCGCCAGCAGGAACACGCACTGCTGCAGCGTCGGCTTGCCTGTTGCCGTCTTGCACTCGATAAAGATTGCCTTGCCCGACGGATACGCTACGCCAGACAAATCACTGTAGCCTTGCGGCGGTCCGCTCTTAAACCAGCGGCTGCGCTTGTTCTCGAGTTCGAGCGTCGCCTGCGTCGGCTGCGTGCGGTACAGATAGCCCTCGCCAACATTGACGCGGAAAATCTTGTGCCCTGCAGCAGACACCGCGACCTCAATCTCCTTCATGATTTGAGCTTCAGATTTATTCAAACTTTAACCTCCTGTATTCATCCTGACGCAGCAGGCGGATAGCTGCACTGCGGTACCGTTCCGGTACTGCCAGCCCCAGCTGCACCGCTTTGTGTAGCGACCAGGCGAACTTAAAAATCTTTCCATCAGCACGTTTGTGCGTCGAGCGGAACAGCTCCAGCTGCGCCCATGACTTACACTCGATGTGTTTACTATACGGCATGCGCGCGACTTCCTGCAGGATGATGTCCTCCACGACCTCCGGACCTTCGCGCTCTTCTTTCTCCCACACGTAATGACAGAGAGGGCACTCGGTGACCGCTGACTTGACCACGGCAAAGCAATTCGGGCACTGCTTGACGCTGAGCTCCTGCTTTTTCTTCTTGGCTTTGGATTCCAGCGACCACTCACGCACGTCGTCCGGCAGGCCATGCCGCGTGAAATTGCCGACATGGTCCAGGATCAGCGCGACCTTATCCGGATTGTTGGGATTGGTACGCATCGACCTCATCGACTGCTGTATGTGCAGCGTGAGCGACTTGGTAGGCCGCATCAGCACCACGCAATCGCAGTCAGGCACATCAAAGCCCTCGCCAAACAAATCAACGTTGCAAAGGACCGTGACCTCCCCGCGCCGGAACCCATCTACGGCGGCCTGTCTTTGCGCCTGCGGCGTTGTACCGTCAAGGTGCATAGCATTTATCCCCTGCTCCCTAAAAGCGGCCGCTGTGCCCTCGCTGGTGGCGATAGACGAGCAGTACACAATGGTCTGCTTGCCCTTGGCCAGCTGCAGCCAGTTCTCAACCGCACTGCCAAAGATAGCACGCCTATTCATGAGAGCTTCAACCTCGGCCTTGTCGTAGTCGCCGCGTTTAGTATGCAGCTTGCTGGCATCCGCCAGCTGAACGCCGTAGTATTTGTACGGTGCCAGATAATGGTTCTGGATGAGCCACTCGGTACTCACTGACTCGATGAGCTCTTCAAATACGGCTCCCAGACCACCCTCGTTCATCCTTTGCGGCGTGGCGGTAAAGCCTAAGACGACGGCACCAGGAAAATGCTGCAGGATGGACAAATAGCTCTGCGACAGGATGTGATGTGCTTCGTCGACCAGAATCAGCTTCGGTTCCGGCGTTTTGGCCAGCCTGCGACAGACCGTCTGCACCATGCCTACTGTGCAAAGGGAGAAGTCTACGCCACATGCCGTGAATGTGTTGGTAATCTGCTGGCACAGCTCTTTCCGGTGGACCACAAACAGCACCCTGTTGCCGCGTGCCGTGGCGCTGGCGGCGATGTTGCCCTGGATAACGGACTTGCCACCGCCACAGCCCAACACTGCACACACGCTGTGCCGCCCCTGACCGATTGCCCTGCGGATGTTATCCACCAGCTCCTGCTGGTAGGGACGCAGCGGAATCATTTTACCGTAGGCTCCCACTTGTCGCAGCCATCGCAATGGTCGCAGGCGCTGGTATCGCGATTAGCGCAGTCATTGCACATAGGATCACGCACCTGCAGGGGACGGTGGCAGTCCTGCGGAATGGCTTTAACGTCAACAGTTACTTCATCAGCCTCAGCTTCCTGCTCCGCGAACATGTCCTGCTCGCCGCCGCAAGGCTTCAGGACGAACTCCCCGAGGTCTTCGTCGTATTCCAGATACGTGTTAGGCAGGGAGACAGCACCGGCATTCTCCAGCTTCTCCGTGTAATTGGCGGTAGTTTTATGTTTGAACAGCGGTACAGAAATGTCCTTACCCATTGTTTCAGAATAGGTCTCAGTCAAGCTGACGGACAGCTTCATGCTGATAGAGCCATCAGCAATACGGCCAGCAAAGAGCTTCTCCAGAAGCTGCTGCAGCAGCTCATCAAAATCGGCTTTCATGCCCTTAAAGGTGTCAGACTCCAGATTCAACATCAGATATTGTTTATTCATGGTTAGCCTCCTTTTGCAGATACATGCGAATGTATGCATTAATCTTCAGGAGATTGTCTGTGTCGCCGGATGCGGCGAAGTCATCAACAAGCGCATTCAGCATTGCGGACAGCTTAGTGTTCTTGCTGGCTGCATGCTGCGGCTCGCTTTGGAGCGGGCGATTGCGATAGCTATAACGCATTGCATCAACAGTAGACTCCGACACCTTGAGGATAGCGCAACGCGGGTACTGCATGGATGCAGCTTCTTCTACCTCATCCAGGTGGTTTGCCATCAAGGTCATATACGCTTGTGCGGCTTCCTTCTCACTACTGATGTAGAAGCAAGGTTCAGCATCATAACCGATGCAGTGTCCCAAAACATGGAACAGGCCCTCATTACAGAAGATTCTTAAGCCACTGATATTCTTGGAGTTCACATAATCTCCGCTTTTAGTTTTAATATACATTTACATTCCTCCTAACTTCTGCAGTGCCCATACAGCACCGCAACTAACTAACACCGTCAGGCTTACTATCCACACAATGCTGATCAGCACTGCAAACACCAGACAGATTTTACTTAACATCACATTTCACCCCGCGAATTTTTCACGCCGCATTTCCCAGGCACATAGCAGCTTTGGCAGATGCCTGTGCTATCATCATGCAGCAGCACGCCAGTGATAACACCAGCCCTGCAACAAAAGCACGCAGCGTGTCAATAATAATTTTAAGAAGCATCGTTTCCCTCCTTTAGCTGACATTTTTTGTTAGCTAGCTAACGTTTTAGCTGACATTTAAAAAGCCTGCAAACCGCATGGTTGAGCGGTTTTTGCATTTTAGCTAACATAGCTAACATTTTTTTGAAAGAGTATCCTATATATTTTTTATTACTTTAGGACTTAGGATTTTGGGAAATTAGAGCTTGCATACGTATATATATATTATGTTAGCTATGTTATTATGTTAGCTAAAGGCTTAAAAGGCGCATGGTTGAGCGGTTTCTTTAGCTAACATTTAGCTAACATAGCTAACATTTTACATAAAGAGCTACATAATTTGCTCTTGTACGGTTAAGAGTATACAAGCCATAATATCTCCCTTGCGAATTTTTGACTAAGTGTCCGGCTTCAGCCCATTTCTTCTTCAGCGCTGCAAAGTCGAACCCATTCTTCTCTAACTCTTGCTCCAGTACAGTTTTGTTGATAATAACCACTCCGTTAGGCTTACGCCTACCCCAATAGGCATAACCAGAATAATCATCAAATTCCGTATCGAACTTGTCAGCGTTGGCACCGATAACATCAACAATAATATTCCAGGCCCGCTCGCTCACATCAACCTCAGCCTTGCTCTTCACAAAACCAATAATATCCTGCGGAGTCAGGATGTCAGCGGGCTTGCCAAAAATAACATCACTGACGATGCTGTCTGCCTGCAGCATGAGAGCCATCGCCATAGCCTGCTTCTCGGTGGTATCCGTTACTTCCAGCACCAGACGCATAATCTCATTGTAATCAGCTGCAAGGTTCTTCCCTTCCAGAGCTTCAACAAACGCCCTTCCTGCACAGCCAAAGTGCTGCGTGATAAAATTAACCACAGCATTGCCGTTTTTAATTATCTGCTGGTCGCACTCTATCTCGATGACGCGGTTTTTTACACCGCCACCGGACTGAGACTTAGTGCAAGGCTCTTCACCGGTAAACACAAAGCTGTTCAGCCAGGATTTTTGCCGCTGGAAGGTCGCGTTCGTCATACGACCGCGGTCGAGACCTTCGGTGACGCGCATGATCAGCGTGTCATAATTTTCAAAGCGGCTTTTAATCGTCTGTAGCTCATCGCCAAAGAACGGCAGGTTACGCAGGATAGACGCCGTACTCATCATAGAGTTGACCGTCATATTCATGGTCCGCACCAGCTTGCCCATGCCCGGATTACCCCAGACAGACGCAGCCACCATCATGGCCACGGTCTTGCCGCTGCCGGTTCCGCCCCAAAGGTGCAAAACAAATGGCAGCGCAGATACGCGCTCGACCAGCACGCTCGCAAAGCTTGCAGCCAGGATAAGGCGCATGTACAGGTTCTGCCGGAGCGGGGCGACGTAGGCCGCCCATTCTTCCAGCGTGCCCTTGCTGGAGACTGCCTGCACCAAAGATTTGTACTGCTCCTCGCAGTCCAGCTTGACCTCGTCCGTGTACGGCACAAAGCCTGCATCGGACCAGCCCATGTGGTCAATCGACTTTACCCGCGGCAGGATGTCCGGGTTCATAGCGATGACCTCTGCCAGATACTTGACCAGCAGACCGGCGTTGTCGCTGTTGACTTCAACACCATTGTCTGCCAGCAGGATTATTTTGTTTTTGTTGGCTAACGTGGAGCGCGGGACCACCACGCTCTGCCAGCCGCCATTTTTAAAATACGCAAGCCGGATTTTTTCCGTTTCATCCTCCACGTTCACCAGCAGCTCCGTCGGCATGATGGGGATGGGACTTGCGTATTCGTTTTTATATTCTGTCCCGACCTGTACCGCTCGATACACGCCATTAATTGATGTGTTCCAGTTACCACACCGCAAGGCAAACAGCTGCTGCGGAAATTTGGTCAGATTATCTGACCTTATACCCTTGGCTGCCTGCTGCTGCAGGTACGCTTTCCAGCAGCTCTCAAACTCCCTCTTGCAGCACAGCTCCCCGGCACGGAACCGTGCCATGGAAAGCACCTGCTGACGCTTGGACGGCTCTGTGAGCGCCGCTATGGCCTCCAGGAGCGCCTCATCGATAAGGCTGAACCTGTCGCACCCCTCAAAAAATTCTCGATCCAGAGAGAGCACTACAGGCCACTCGTAGGCTTCGATTGCTTCGGCTGTGCCACCGGCAGCAAAATAATCTGCAATGTCGCCTTTAGGCGGACATTCAGGCCACAGCTTTGTGATGTCCATGACCTTTGCGCCTTGCCAGGCTGCAGCATAATCGCTGCCCTTCTCGTCATTATCGGGAATGACGATGCGCTCTGCATAAGATTCCAGCAGCGCCTTGTCCGTCGCGCTCAGCTTGATAGCCTTCTGGGCTCCGGTATTGCTCGTGGTTGCCAGCAGCCCGTGCTGCATCATGGCGTCAGCACACTTTTCACCCTCGACGATGTATAACCTTGTGCTCTGATGCATTGCTAGTGCATCTAAGTTATATAAGTTGTTACATCCTTCGGGTTTGGTATACACCGTGCGCCCTTCGGCATTGACATATGCAAAGCTGAAAACCTTGTGCCCGTCGGCCCATTTGCGGCGGCGCTTATAGTAAGCTTCCGTGCCGTCGGGATTACGGTAGATATGGCGGTAGTCCTCAACAGGCTTTGCAGTCTTATAATCTACAGGCTCTGGCTCCGCAGGCTTCGCTCCCAGCCGGCGGAACTCTCTCAGGATGTCCGTGCCGGGAGCGTTGCACTTCTGGCAATAGACCAGCAGCGTGCCATTCTTCTCGTCGATATGCAGATGCCCTGCTTTGCCACACAAGGGACAGGTAGCAGTAATATGTCCGCCCGGCTTTGTTTTTACACCGGTTAAAAAGGGGCGAATATCGTCCAGGTGCAGCTCGGACTTAGAAAGGGATCTCTTCATCACTGAGCAGCGGGACGTTAGTACCAAAGCTGTCCAAGCTGGAGGTAGGAGCTGCTACAGGCATTGCCGCCAAATCTACTTTTTTAAGCTCCGGAATCTTGAAATCGCCTTTTTGGATGCGCTCTACGGAGCAAAAATGTTCCACGTTCAGACGCGTGCGCCGCTTACCATTATAGACGTATTCTTCTTCCCCCAGCACAGCGCCAATGACCATGCCACAGAACTGCTGCTCATTGCCATTAAAGCGGTCAGCCACAAAACCAGAGTTGCCGCTCTTTTCCAGCGCCACCAGGAATGACTTGAAGAAGCCAAGCGCAGAGTCTTTATAGCTGCGGATGAAGCTGAACAGCGGGATTTTGTCACCGCTGCGCTCCTTGCGCTGGCCATAATAACCAACAAACTGCTCGTTGGCCTTGTCTGCTACACCGGCGATGTCGCAGTAAATTTTCAGGTACTGCTTGTCGGCGTGGTCCTCGACCGCGCAGATGGCCAGCACATAACCACCAGCAGGCGGAGCTGCATAGCTATCGCTTGCAGCGTCAACATTTCCCCAATTAAGCTTTTTCATTTTTCTTTGCCTCCTAATTATCATTAAATCCATAGTATTCGCGAATAGCCGTATCAACAGCCTTCAGGTCATTGTCAATCTTAGGGGCGAACATCTCCATCGGAGACTTTGCCGTTGTGAGGCCATTGCTCTGCGTAGTAAACCAGTGCTCCTTACCATTAGTTTCAGCCAACAGTACGACGCTGAACAGACCTTCTACACAAAGCTTTTCGTCAAGCATTCTGCCTAAGGTTTTCATTTTTACATAACCACTATCTTCTACATCCGTATGAGCTAACAGGTAAACGATTGTCTCATCTCTCGTCCACAGACGGATAAATTTAAGCAAATTGTAAAAATGATTACCCAAATCGGCAAATTTGGCAAAACCGGTTTCTTTAGCTCTATCGAAAAACTCAAACGCCATCAAATACTGCGCATCATCGATAACATAGCAGTTAAGGGTATTTTTTTGCAGACTTGCTGTAATAGTTTCATATGTGGCGTTATTGTTGACATAACTCATCTTTTTACGGAACGGCAACGGCTTTCCCGCCACGTTGAACACGCCAACCTCCGTCGGCTCAAAATTGCGCAGGCTCGTGGACTTGCCAGAGCCGGACGCACCTAAAATCAATACAGGCATTCCCATAAAATCACTCCTTGTAATTTTCTTTTAATCTTGCCATCAGCGGACATTTCGGATGCGGCTTACTGCGCCATGGTTCCAGCCCTAAATATCTGCCAACAGCATCAGGCTTGCTTAATTTGCACCAGCTACGTGTACAAATATCGCCAACCCCAACCGTTTTACACTGAGGGCAATTCTTGCATAACATAACAAATCTCATTTTAAAGTCATGTTCAGCTTCTGAATAACCTCAGCGCCCGGAATCTCCATGCCGCCCTTGATGGCCTTCTTGATTGCCGTCTTGTCAGCATCAACAGTAACCTTGGTGCGCTTGTATTCATCAGGAATTGCTTCCAAGGACAGCACGTTGCAGATTTCCGACTTGCGCCAGCTAATCTTGCAGCGGGGAGTTTCAAACTTCTCGCCGTACAATGCACCGGCCAGATAAGCCTTGCAGCGCTCGGCTTCCTTCTTCATGATGGCTGCACGTTGACTAAGGACGTCAATCTCAGCGTAGATGGCCTCCGCATCGGCAAGCTTGTTTTTGATGTAACAAGCCAGGCCTTCGACCTTGGCATCGCGCTCCATCTGCAGAGCCTCGAATTGCTGCAGGTTCAGGATTTCGCCGTCATCGGTGTCAACCACGTGCTCTTCATCCAGTTGGATGCAGGCTTTGATTTGATCTTTAAGCTCATAGATGTTAGCCATATTACTCAGCCTCCTTGCAAGCGCCATCTGACGGCATGCCGGAGCCTTCTTTTGGCATACCGAAACCATCAGCAGCATTCTTTTCTGCGGAATCTTGCAGAGCCTTGTACATAACAGACCATTCATGAGACTGCAGCTCACGCATCTCTTTGAGCGTTGAGCCGATACGGTCAATGACATCAAGCTTCGCCTCCTGCAGGACCTCGTCTTGGTTGTCGTCCTCATTCCAGCGTTCCAGCAAGTCTGCGTATTTACTCAGGCTCTGCATTTCAAGGTTCAAACGCTGAAGGAAAATCTCGGTTTTAGTTCTAATCATTTTTGCACCTTACCTTTCTTTTTTGATTGTGGTGGATTGAAATTTTTATACATAGCCCTGCAATAAGGGCACGCATACGGTTCTTTTACAAAGCGGCTCACTATCCATTCCGTACCGCAAAACATGCAGTCTACGTAATGGACGCCACGGTCATCGGTTCTCATTTTGTAGATGCCTCAATGGGAATGAGCACTACATCTCCCACCTGCAGGTCACCCTTCAGGTTACTGATCTTCTTTGTATAAAAGATGACCTCGCGGACATCGCGGCGATCTCCTTCGCGCTGCATGGTGTCACCCACTAAATGCCAAAGGGTATCACCCTCTGCAGCCACAGCACGGACCACGTAGCGTTCTACAGGCTGAGGATGGGTGTAGTCCCACGCCTGCCATACACAGCAGGCCAGTAACAGGATTATCAACAGCTTTTTCATACCATCCGCCTCCTAAACGACTCCATAGTGCTCAGCACCCAGAGTCTCAATATACTTTCTCAAGCCAGCTACTGGGATAACCGACTTGTTCCCGATTTTAAAGACCGGAAATTTTGGATCCTGCATGAGCTTCACCATCGACGCTTTACCGATGGCCGTTAACTCACAGGCCTTGTCAAGAGTTACAGCGATAGGTTCCATAATTACCTCCGTTGCGTTTTATGCAACGATACGTGCAAAAAAAATTTTCCCCGCTTCTTCGCAGGTTAACTTCAAAGCATTAGCAATTGCATACATTACATTGGTTTGAGGTTTAGTTTTGCCAGCCAACATTTTACTAATAGTATCCCGGCTAACATTCGCTGCTTTTGCAAGGTCTACAATATTTATAAACCCATTTTCAAGCATTTTTTGACGCAGTAACATTACATTAATGCCATACATTTTCTCACCACCTTTCGTTGCATTTTATGCAACTATAATACCATGACTAAAGCTATTTGTCAACGCATATTGCGCAACTTTTCTTGCAAAAAGTCGATTCCTTGTTGCATTTTGCGCAAAAGTAATTTATAATGATGTTAACGTAATTATAGGGAGATTATAGGGAGGCAAGCCATGGAAATAGGAGAAAATATAAGAAAATACCGTGAACAACACGGATTATCTCTTACAGATTTAGCTCAAATAATTAAATCTAAAATAGGTAAATTGCCAAATAAAGCAACTTTGCAAAGGTATGAATCTGGGGATATTAAAAATATCCCCTATGATATGGTTATACTCTTGGCAGAAATTTTTAACGTTACTCCTGCCCAACTAATGGGATGGGATACCCCAGAAAAGCCTAAAAATGATATTCAAGAACTGTACAACAAACTTAGTCCTGCAGCGCAACAACGCGCTCGTGAATATTTTGAGGATTTACTTTCAAATCCCAAAAACCTGCGGAACCAATAAAGGAGGTGTATTAATCTAATGGACAGTGAGCGACTCGAGTTACTAAACGAGGACGCTCAGGTGGAATTATATCTTTTTATCTTAGGTATTCTGGCGGCAGAAGAAACTGCGCCACCGCTTGAAACTTCCCCATAAACAAAAAAAGTCGCCACCTAAGTGACGACAACAATATTTTTAATCTATAAATAGTTTATCACACAACTATCATAAAGGGAAGTTTAGTAAGTAAAGAAAGTGTGAAATGAGGATGGCAACATGAAGAAAATATTATTTGCTTTGCTTTTAGCAGCATTTGTTCCAAACATTGCAATAGCACATGAGTTTAAAACGCCGCTCGCAAGTGGAGTTGTTGCTCAATTTGATGATATTATTATAAACGGACAAACTGCTAATGAAGCATTTAGTTCTACTAAACAAAAAATGCTTGACTCAGTTCAGGCAGCAATTGATGCCAACAATGCAAGCATGAACGAAGCTTGGAATAAATATAATGCAAAATATAAGCAAGAGCGTGCAATGGCAAATATTGTATCCAGAATGAATGCTTATGGCGGCAATAACTCATACAATTACCTCCCAACTGCTGGTGGCTATATTCATTGGCTTGCTTTGCAAGGAACTGAAGAAGGTTGTTTTCATACATCAGTTGCAGCTTTGGAACAACATGCTACGCTTTTTGAAGAAAGAGTAGAATTATGGTTTGATTATATTAACAAAAAGCAAACAGCAACCTTTGACGAAGATAAAATTATTAATGCTATGACACATAAATATGTAAATGAAATACTAGTTCCGTTTGCCAAAGCCAAAGAAGAAAAAATTTTAGCAGAAGCTGAAGAGCAAAATGAAAAAATTAAAGATTATAATTGTCGTGTTGTTGTCGGAACTAAGATAAATACATTAGGAGCCATAGGTTCTATTTTTGGCATAGGTACTAGTGGAGCTAGTAATAAATTGTGTAAGGATGAAAAAAAGTGCAAACTTCTTCCCATTTATAACAATGATATCTTGGAGCTTGGCTGCGCCTGTGGTCATCCCCTAAGTGATCATAAATTTAAATATAAAAAATAAATAAAAAAACCGCCCGTGTTCCCAGCACAGGCGGATGGTGCTCTCAATCCACCACGAAAGAGAGCAAGGTGCAATGTAAATAATCCACTACAATTGCACCTCCATTGTATCACACAAGGAGGTTTTACACAATGGCAAAGTATAAAAAACGCGCAGACGGCCGCTACGCCACTACAGTGACGTACCTCGGCAAGAAGCATTACTTCACAGCCAAAACATCTGCAGAGCTTGACCGCAAGGTGCAGGAATTCAAGATTGCCAAACGCAGCGGGACCTACAGCAGCGGCATGCTGCTCAAAGATTGGTGCGACCATTACCTGGTCGTCCAGCATGCTGCCATCCGCAAAAATTCCTGGGCAACGATTGAGTCTCACATCCGGGTGCACATCAAGCCGGAGCTCGGCGACTTCCCGCTCTGCAATCTGCAGCCAGCCAATATCCGTGACTTTATAGCCACACTCTCGGCAAAGCTTGCCAGCCGCACCGTTGAGCATATCTATGTAACGCTCAAGGCTCTGCTTACACAAGCAGTAATTGATGGTGTGCTTGCAAAGCATCCCATGCTACAAATCAAAAAGCCAAAGGTTACCCGCAAGCGCGAGTGGGTGGCTCTTACCCAGGCACAGGTAACAAAGCTGCTCTCTGTCATCACTGATCCCGCGCACCAGCTGCTCATCAAGCTGGCAGCTACCAGCGGCATGCGACGCAGTGAAATTCTTGGTTTGCGCTATCAGGACGTAAACCTGGAGCGGTGCACGTTTACCGTCCGGCAGACCAACCTGCGTACCAAAGGTGGCGGTGAGATTGGCGCAAGCACTAAGACAGAGGACAGCTGGCGCACTGTGAGCCTGCCTAAGGCGATTCTTCCGCTCATTAAGGCACAGATAAGGACCGTCCGACTGCAGGCCATGAGCGACGCGCTGTGGCAGCCATACGGCCTCCTTTTCCCGGGAGAGCACGGCAGACCGCTCAATCCTGACGCAATAAGCAAGCTCGTTAAGCGCTACGGCAAAAACGCAGATATGCCGAAAGACTTCTGCCTCAATAGCCTGCGTCACACCAGCGCCTCGCTCCTGCTGCAGCACGGTGCCAGCTACAAGACGGTGCAGCAGCGCCTCGGCCACAGCACTGCCAATCTGACGCTCAACACCTACAGCCACGTAATGCCTGGTGACGATGAGCGCGCAGCGGAAACCCTGGCTAACATCATATAAGCATAAAAAAAGCCCCGCCTTGCAGCGGGGTATTTTTTATGCTCTGTTTTCCGGTACCCAGGCAATCACGGTACCTTTTTCTGCATCCACCTTCATCCGGCGACAATCAGGATACTCGCGTTCCCATTGATCAATGGACATCTCACGTGGCAGGCAACCAGCAACGCAGGCATTCCATGCTTCGGCAAGACATGCAGCGCAAAGAGATTTCTTCAGGCCAGCCAGCTTCTGCTGGCGGACAGCAGCACTGCCAACCAAATCAACATCAGCTTCATGCCCGCAAAAATACTTCACATGTGCTTTCATAACATAGCCTCCTTATTTTTTGTAGCTATGTTAACTCAATTTTGTAATTTATGCAAGCAGATTTTAGCATAAATACTTTTAAACTGTATAGATACAACAAAAAAGACCACCCAAAAACATGAGTGGTCAACTAGTAGTCAAACGTCGCTAGTTTTTTAGTGGTCAAGGTTTCAGCGATTGCCGGAACCCGCATAAAATGGCGGAAAGGGTGGGATTCGAACCCACGGAAGGCTTGCACCTTCGCTAGTTTTCAAGACTAGAGCCTTCAACCACTCGGCCACCTTTCCATTAGGATTTTATTATACTTTAAAAACACGCTTACGTCAAGTACTTACAAAGCACCAAGCAATAAAGCCTTATTACAACGCTTTATCCGTTACTGCAAGCAAACGGTTTTCCAAAGTCTCTGCCTCTGCCAAAAGCTGCTTCAGCTCTGCTGCAGCCTGCGCATTCCATTCCTCGTCTTTAGTAAGTCCCATGTTAATACGCACGTTGTACTCCGCACAGCGCAGCGCCGCGCGCGCCAGCAAACCGCTGCAGGCACCATCCGTAATCACGCCTGGGTTTCCTGATACTACCAACCTGTCTGCCAGCTTCAGTACAGCAAAGGAGCTGCGGGCAATATTCAGCGGTACAGTCGCTGCCTGCTTTGCAGCGGCACGTATTGCCGCTGTACGCGCAGCCTTTTCTTCATCAGTAGTCTTAGGCAGCTTATAACAACTCATAAAGCTGTTGAATACAGCCGCATCCTCATCTACAAGCGTCAAAAGACGTACGCGTTCTGCTTCCGCTTGCTCCAGCAGCTCTTTGACCTCCGGCTCGCGGTCGGCAAACTTTTCTTTGCCAATAGTCAGATTAGCAACCATAGAAGCAAGCGCCGCCGCCAAAGCTCCGGCCATTGCAGCGCCGCCGCCGCCACCGGGGGCAGGCGCAGCGCTTGCAAGCTCAGTTAAAAATTCCTTACAGCTTAAATCGCCAAGCTTATTCATTAATTTACTTCCTCATTTTTCTTCAGCCATCTGCGCACCTGCACAACAGCAGCATATGCATCGAGCGGCTCCGGCGGCACCAAAAGACCTAGCGGCACCAGCTTACGCCAGCCTTTAGGAGGATTCTCCTGCCAATACAGGCTACGAGCTTCTTCCGTACTGTATGCTTCACCGACAAGCTCCGGTACCAAATCCGGATAAAGCTCACGCAAAACTGCGCCTATAGCTTTATTATTTGTGCCGTTGCCCATAATAATTCCCTGCAGCTTAGCTGAACCGACAAACTGTCGCAACTCTGCAGCAAGATTATCCGTCATCGCAATATGCAGGCTCAGGATTTTGCCATCAGCGGCAACTAATGCCAATCCTGTTTTGCTGCGCCCCGGATCTACGCCAAGATAATTACTCATTGACCGGAACCACCTCCAGCCTTACCCTTACAGGTCCGGCTGTCGTAATATCGCCTTTAGCATAAGCACGCAGAATAAAGCTGCCTCTGGTGCGACGCATCGAATTTGCTGCTTCAATCATAGTAGCAGCATCCATACTGCCAACCTTACCCGTCATCGGATCAGGCAGCACACCGGCCTTTACCGCATTATGGTTAATCTGCGTCAAGAATTCCATAAGCACGCTTTCATAGCTCGGGCCGTTATTACCAAGATTATACTGCTCACTGAAAATCAAGGTTCCGTCAGGATAAATGAACTGATTATCTACCATTTCAATATCGCATACTGCCAGCTCGCCAACTATGATATTGGCAACGGCACGGATACGGAAAAGCATATTACCCTTGCTTTTATCCAGCCTTGCTACAGCATTATCGACAACATTTTTGCCAATCCAGATAGCCTGCAGAGGCTTTTGCTCATCGTGAATGACACCCAAGCGCTGCAATGCTGCTTCATTAGCATTTTGCAGCAGCCAGTTCATCTGAATCATATTTTCTTCATGCTTCAGACCGCCACGCATAACACCGGCAAAGACAACCTCACCGGCGCGGTAATAAACCTGGCCTTCACGCATATTGATGATACCCTTACGCAGAGCTTCTGTAGTTTTTTCCAGCTCGTCAATTTCATTCGTCAGCTGCAGCTTGGAATGTGTAAGCGAATTTACCTCATTCTGTGCCTGGCTGTACATGTCATTAACCTGGGCCAGCTTGATTTCCATTGCATCATTTTCGGCAACTGCTTCCTGGATTTTAGCATCAAGCTCACTGATTTTTTTGTTCTGCTCGTTAACCTTGCCTTTAGCCTGTTCAAGTGCAGCAGTTGTATCTGCCTTTTCTTGGTTTAAAAGCTTAAGCTCCTGCTGAATTTTTTCCATGCCGAACAAAGCTGTGCGCGCACTCTGTGATGCTATTGCCATAACACTGATAGTCAGAACAGCAATAATAGTACCGCCGAGTACCGTAAGTAATATGGACGTATGCTTTGGACGCAAGCCAAATACCGACATTCTTTTTTTGCCTATTTTACTGCCCATTTTATCGGCCAGATAGGCAATCAGGCCACCTACAATGGCCATAATGATAATTAATCTTATACCTACCAAGTACTCACCTCCATGACTTACTCATCCAAGTCTTTTAGGCATTTTTCTTTTTCATCAGATAAACGCCGACACCCAAGCAAAGAATGTTAGGCAATGCGCAAGCCAGCAGCGGCGGCATTGCACCACCCTTGCCCAAACCGGTGGTAAAGGTCATTATTGCATAATAAATAAATATTACGATGATACTGATGCCCAGACCGATAGAAGAGCTGGTACGCTGCTTCTGAGTGCCCAGACAAGCACCGATCATTGCAAAGAAGAAGCTTGCCAGCGGAATATTGATTCTCATAAAGATTTCGCACCACTGACGTGCTGCCGAGGTATGCTGTTCTTCCAGCATGCTGATATATTCGCGTAATTCGCGGATAGTCATTTCCTCAGGCTCCTTTTGCTCCCAGGAAATCTGCTTCGGCGAGAAATTCAAAGGAATAATCTGCTCCTTGAATTTGGCACTGCTTTGTACGCCGTCCTTATCGTCCAGCGCAAAAACATTGCCGTCTACGATACGCCAGCTGCCGTTTTCCCAATAGCCTTCCTTGGCGGTCTGAATACGGGCAATTTTGCCTTTATTAAACTCTTCGATAGTGATATCGGTCATCTTGCCAAGCTTTTCATCAAACTTATTAGCATAGGTAACACGTTGGGTATCACCGCTGATAGTTTTGATGATGATATGGTTCTGAGTAGTCGGACGCGTATTGTGGCGGATTTCCTCATTCAGAATTATCGACGCCTTCGCTTTGGAGGTAGGTACTACCTTCTCTGCCCATACCATGGAAAACATGCTGACAAAGAAGCCAACAACCAGCACCGGCGCAACAATACGGTAGTAGCTGACACCGCCGGCCTTCATTGCCGTAATCTCACTGGAACCGGAAAGCTTGCCAAAAGCCATCAGCGCTGCCAGCAGCATAGACATCGGGAAGGTATAGTTGATAACCTCCGGCAGATTATACATAAACAAACGGGCTACAGTCTCCAGCGGAGCACCGTATTTAGTCATGTATTGGGTAATTTTAAACAGCATCGTGCTGGCAATAAAAATACTGGAGAAAGCAGCGATGCCGAAAACGAAGGGGTATAACAGCTCCTTCAGTACATAACGGTCTAATAATCGTAAGCGCACTTTTCTTCCTCCTGTTACATGCTAAAGTTATCGCCAAGGTAATATTTACGGGCAACGGGGTCATTGGCAATTGTTTCACTGTCACCATGCAGCAAAATATGACCTTCAGCCAAAATATAGGCCTTATCAACGATGCTCAGTGTTTCACGGACGTTATGGTCTGTAATCAGCACACCGATGCCGCGCTGTGCCAAATGCGCAATCATGCCCTGGATATCCGCTACGGCAATGGGGTCAATGCCGGCAAACGGTTCATCCAGCAGAATGAAGGCCGGGTCGGTAGCCAGCGCACGGGCAATCTCTACGCGGCGGCGTTCACCGCCGGAAAGCGCCTTGCCCTCGCTCTTGCGCACATGGTTCAGACGGAACTCATCCAGCAGAGCGTTCATCTTCGCTTCTCGTTCGGATGCATTCAGATCAGTTGTTTCCAGAATCGCCATGATATTGTCTTCTACCGTCATTTTGCTGAAAATAGAAGCCTCCTGCGGCAGATAGCCGATACCTGCACGCGCTCTTTCGTACATGGGCATTGAAGAAATATCCTTGCCGTCGAGCATCACGGTACCTGCATCAGGCTTTTCAATACCGACAATCATATAGAAGGTTGTCGTCTTGCCGGCGCCGTTAGGTCCCAAAAGGCCTACTACGCTGCCCTGCTCTACGCTGATGCTTACTCCGTCAACAACGTGACGGGTATTATAAATTTTTACCAGATTATCTGTTGTTATAACCAAAACTTTGCCCTCCGCTTCTTAGGCTAAAGCTTTATCATCTGCGCCCTGTTTTTCTTTACCGGGCAGCGCAGGCTGCTTTTCCGGAATATAGATAATATCTACATTACCGTCAGCAATAGCCACGTTGGTATTGGTAAGACGCAGTTTATCACCGGCAACGCTGTTGCCGTTCTGAGTTGCTTTGGCATTGCCGATAAGCTCTACATAACCGCTGTTATCGGTTTTGTAGACTGCACTGTCAGCAGAAGCTGTCAGGCTGCGGGCATCACTGCGGATATCAACACCACCGTATGCATTGGCAACTCCCTGTGCCATATTATAATCAATCTTTGCCGCATTCAGCACACTGCCGTCGCTGTCGGTAAGACGTGCCCAGCCGCCGATTGTTTCGGCAAATTCGCGCGCCTTATAATAATCAACTCTGTCAGAGCTCAGGCTTTTGCCGCCCTTGGTAATCATGGCACCGCCTACAGCAGACAAATCATTTTCATTATGCACTATAAACTCATTGCACACAATATGTGCATCATCACGGTCGGCAATAACATTGCCGGTTAAAACACCGCTCTTGCTTTTGCTGTTGAATTTGGCATAATCGGCAGTAGCTCTGCCGCCATCCTGCATCAGTACAACATTTCCTTTTGCTACAGCTTCGCCGCTGCCCAGGTCATACTCCAGCTCATCAGCCTGAACGCTGAAATTGCCGGGAGCCGCAAAAGCAGTTGCTGTTATGCCTGCTGCCAGCACGGCTGCAGCTATTGTCAGCAGTAATCTATTTTTAGAAGCCATCTTATTCGCCGCCTTTCTCCACTTTAGCATTACCCTTAAGCTTAATATGCTTAAAAGCACTGGTAGTTACAGCACTATCCGCAGTTGCGGTATAGGCATCCTTATGCATTTTAAAATGTCCTGTTGCCGTAATAAGCTCTTTTTCCTGATTCCAGCTTATTTTATCGGCATAAAGCTCGCCGCCGGTATTCAGTACAGCCCTAATATTACCCTCTAGGAAAAAGTCATTGCTCTTCATGCCGGCACTGCCTTTATCGGCAGAAATATCGATAAAGCTGCCGTCCGCACGATAAACTTTGCCTTTGATGCCCTTCAGATAGGCTGTGTTTTTAGCCTTATCGTTAACAACCTCTTCTACTGTAAACTCCCACAGCTTTTTGCCATCCTTTTCCCTTTTAACCATACTGTTTTTTAAGGAAGCATTAATCTGCGCTGTAACACCATCACCCGGTTTTACAGTTATAGGTTTATCGCCGCTCAGCATCAGCCAGGCAATAATTGCACTGGCAATTACAATGCCTGCCAATACTGACAGCATTACTTTCTTATTTTTCATCTGGCTGCTTTTCCTCCTCCGGTGGGGTGTATGGTGTATTCCAGCGATGCTGGAACCACAACCAGTTATCAGGATATTCCTTGATTATTTTTTCAACTTCCTGAGTCATTTTCAGGGTAACATTATAATCATCCAGCTTTTGGTCGCCGGTGAATTCATAATGGATAGGGTCGCGTACAATCGCTTTATGGCCATAGCCGTCAGGCTTACGTACTATAAAAATCGGCACAATAGGTGCTTTGAATTTACGGGAAAAATATGCCGGTCCGTTAGGCGTTGATGCCATCTTGCCCAAAAAAGGAACGAAGATGCCGTCATAACCGCCGTCCTGGTCAGCTATCAGGCCTAGCATACGGCCCTTCTTCATAGCACGCGCACAGCCAAGGATTTCACTTGTACCGCGTGAAAAAATTTCCTGGCCTGCGCCCTTGCGCAGCTCATTCATAAAATCGCTGTAAACACGGTTAGGCTGCGGTTTTTCTACCGCACTCAGCGGGAAACCGTTCAGCGCCAGTGCAGCGCCCAGCCATTCCCAGTTATCCATATGGCAGGCCAGCATAACAACGCCATGCTTCTCCTTAAGCGCATCCCACAGAACCTCCGGACGGTCAAAGGTTACCAGACCACGGATATTGTCCTTGTTCAACGCCGGCATATACATAATTTCCATAAAGGTTATGCCAAGCTTCACAAACAGCGATTTGATTGTAGCCTCGGCCTGCTCCTGACTATAGCCTAAGCGCTCGCGGATAGTTTCCTCTGCACGCACACGCTGCTTTTTGGCAATTTTATGATAGAGGTGGCCCATACCCTTACCGATAACCACAACTGCCTTATAGGGCAGCCAGGAAATAACGGTACTCATAGTTTTTAATAAATAATAAAGCCACATTATTGTCTATCTCCTTGTCCAGCTTGCTCATATGAAGCAACAATTTTTTCCCATTTGTCCTGAGCAGCTAAAATATACTCTATTGCCTCGCGGACAGCACCTCTGCCGCCAGGATTATCCAAACCGATATCAGCCGCATCATACACATCTTCTGCAGCATCATCTGGAGCAAATGTCAGACCACTCTCGGCAAAGGCCGGCAAATCATTGAGGTCATCACCTACATAAGCAACCTCTTCTACCGACAGTCCGCGCAGCCTTCGCAAGGAACGTAGCGCTTCACGCTTATCCTTAGCGCCTTCGATAATGGTTGTTATGCCCAGTTCCTCAGCTCTGCGGTGGATAATCTCGCTTTTGCGTCCGGTAATAATTGCTACATCAAGACCATTGCGCAAAGCACAGCTGATGCCCATGCCATCCTTTGCGTTAAAGCCCTTAAAGCATTCTCCATCTGCCGCAATATAGATAGTTCCGTCGGTCAGTACGCCGTCAACATCCAAAGCCAGCAGTCTGATTGCTTTAGCTGCTTCTATAAATTCGTCATCCTCATCCTGTGCATCGTCGAACCAGCTGATCATTATACCACTCCTTGCCTTACAAGGTCGGTCATATGCAGCAGGCCGATAACCTTATTGTCTTTGTCAATAACAGGCAATACTGTAATCGGTTTCGGCTTGTTGCTTTCCATAAGATGCAGAGCCTGTGCTGCCAGCTTGTCTTCGGTAATAGTTTTCGGAGACTTCGTCATCAGCTCGCAAACAGGACGCTGCAGGAAATCAACACCCTTGCTCAGACCGCGGCGGATATCACCGTCGGTAAGCACGCCCTGCATAACGCCATCCGCATCAACAACAGACACAGCGCCCAGACCTTTGTCGGTAATAACGAACAAGGCATCCTGTACCTTGGTATCTGCCAGTACAGTCGGATTCTCCTCGCCTTTATGCATAATGCTGCCTACGGTCAAAAGCAGTTTGCGGCCCAGGCTGCCGCCCGGATGGAAGATAGCAAACTGGCTTGCGGTAAAGTTATGCTTTTTGAGCAGCGCCAAAGCCAGCGCATCGCCATAGGCCAGCGCTGCGGTTGTGCTGCTTGTCGGAGCCAGACCAAGCGGGCAGGCCTCCTTGCTGACACCTACATTAAGTACAACGTCGGCATTCTTGCCAAGTGTTGAATCAGGCTTGCCAACCATAGCGATAATCTTTGCCCCGATGCGACGCAAGGACGGCAGGATATTCAAAACCTCACCGGTTTCACCGCTGTTGGAAAGCGCAATAACAACATCGCTTTCCGTTACCATGCCCAGGTCACCGTGAATACCCTCTGCAGGATGCAGATAAAAGGACGGTGTGCCGGTGCTGGCAAAGGTTGCAGCCATTTTACGGCCGATAAGACCGGATTTGCCCATACCGGTAATAACGGTACGGCCCTGGCAATCTAAAATCAATTTTACTGCCGCAGCGAAATTTTCATCTACACGTGGCACCAGCTCTAAAATCGCTTCTGCCTCCATGCGCAGAACATCCTGTGCATGCTTTAGCATTGCTTCCATATTCTCACCCTACCTTTAGCCACGTACAATCTTATCGATTGCCAGCACGTCGGTCAATAATTTTTCCAGATTATCCAGCTTAACCATATTCGGGCCGTCGCTCAGTGCTTCTGCCGGATTATCATGCACCTCTAAGAACAGTGCATCAATGCCGACAGCCGCAGCAGCACGTGCCATATGCGGAACATATTGGCTTTGGCCGCCGCTGGAGGTGCCTTGGCCGCCGGGAATCTGTACGCTGTGAGTAGCATCCATAACTACGGGATAACCAAGCTCACGCATAATAGCCAGACCGCGCATATCGGTTACCAGTGTGTTGTAGCCGAAGCTTGCACCACGCTCGGTCAGCATAATGTTATGATTGCCTGCTTCCTCAACCTTTTTGATAACATTTTTCATGTCCCAAGGTGCCAGAAACTGACCTTTTTTTACATTAACAGTCTTGCCGGTTTTGGCAGCTGCATAAACCAAATCGGTCTGACGGCACAGGAAAGCCGGGATTTGCAGAATATCTACAACCTCGGCAGCCTTTTCAGCCTGCCAGGGCTCGTGGATATCGGTTACTACAGGAACGCCCAGATCCTTTTTAATCTGAGCCAAAAGCTTTAAGCCCTCTTCAATGCCGGGTCCGCGGAAAGAAGCATAAGAGGAACGGTTAGCCTTATCAAAGGAAGCCTTAAATACATAGGGAATGCCAAGCTTGTCGCAGATTGCTTTTGTACGCTGACCAATCATCAGGCTGCGCTCATAGCCTTCGAGCACGCAGGGACCTGCCATCAGCATCAGGGGATGGCCCTGACCTACTTCATAATTACCAACTTTAACGATTTGCATAAGTATCCTCCAGCTTATTTATTCATTTTAGCAAACAGCTCATTGACTGCTGCCAAATCCTCGGGGGTATCAACACCGATGCCCTGGAAATCGCTTTCCAGAACTTTAATCTTATAACCATTTTCCAGTGCACGCAGCTGCTCCAGGCTTTCCGCTCTTTCCAGCGGTGTCGGCTGCAGTGCTGCATATTTCAGCAGGAAGCTGCGGCGGTAAGCATAAATGCCTACATGCTTGTAAACCTTGTAGCCTTCCGGCTTATTGCGCGGATACGGCATCAGGCTGCGGGAGAAGTACAGTGCATAGCCGTTAAGGTCGGTTACAACCTTTACGGCAGCAGGATTGTTGTAATCCTCCTCGTTCATAGCAACCTTCAATGTTGCCATCTGCAGCTCGCTGTCACCGGTAAAGCATTCAGCCAGACGGTCAATAACCTCAGGCGGAATCATCGGCTCATCACCCTGTACGTTAACGATAACATCAACATCGGGATAGTTCAAAGCTACCTCAGCCAGACGGTCGGTACCGCTCGGATGGTCGGGAGATGTCATCATTGCTTTGCCGCCGAAGCCGTCTACAGCCTTTTTGACAAGCTCATTATCGGTAGCTACAACTACCTCATCCGGCAGCTTAGCCTGACAGGCACGCTCATAAACGTGCTGAATCATCGGCTTACCTGCAATCAGGGAAAGCGGTTTGCCCGGAAGACGGGTAGAAGCATAACGTGCGGGAATTACGCATAAAACTTTCATTTTTTATCAAGCTCCTTTTTAATGGCATGATCAATATATTCTTTGAACTTATCCATGCCCTCGGTAATGCAGATATCCATATTCAGGATATACAAAGGAATTTCGCGGGCAGAATAAATAAATTCAGTCGGTATCTTAACAGCATCCTTCGCTGTAGTAACCATTGCTACAGCCTTTAGGCTGCTGGCACGCTCGTTGATGTACTGCATTTCCAGCATACCGTAATCGTGATGGTCGGGATAGCGTACAGCCTCCATGATATTCAAACCGATACTGGAGAGAGTCTGTTCGAAGGATGACGGGTTGCCGATTGCGGAAAAGACCATAACATCCTTACCGCGCAGCTCTTCCAGATCCTTGATATTTTCGGAAATACCCTTGTACCAGTCGGCAATTTCCACAAAGTTTTTCGGATGGTGAATACTTTCTACCACCGGTGCCTTGTCATTATATTTGGCAATAGTATGACGCAGCTGAATGCGGCTCAGCTTGCTGCTCTGGTCGGTTTTTGTCAGCAGAAACAAATCGCCGCGACTCAGGTTTTCGAGCGGCTCACGCAGAGTACCGCGAGGCAGCACGCAGCCGTTGCCGAACATATTCAGCGTATCTACCAAGACGACATCCAGGTCGCGCTCCAGCTGCCAGTGCTGATAACCATCGTCCATAATGATAACCTCAGCATTCAGCTTTTCAACAGCATAACGGCCGGTAACAGCACGGTTTTTGCCGATGATAACAGGAATTCCCGGCAAAGTCTTGGCCATCAGGTAAGCTTCGTCACCTGCTTCATAGGCAGTCATGAAAATCTTATTGCCGTCGGAAACTACGCCCAGCTCCTTGCCCCAATGCGAACGGTAGCCGCGGTTCAGGATAACAACGCGATAGCCCATAGACTTGATAATTGCCGCCATCTTCTGGGCGGTAGGAGTTTTACCGGTGCCGCCGACGGTAATATTACCGATAGAGATAACGCAGCAGTTCAGCTTTTCTCTGTGCAGCAGGCCGCAATTGTACATAGACAGCTTGCAGCACACGCCGAATTCGTATAAATAAGACATGCCACGCAGAACTGCCAGCAACAGCCAGCCGAAGAACGGAGTTTCCGGACCATAGGCAACCTGCATAACATATTGGATAATCGCATCACCGTGACGCAGGCGTCCGCCGCCTTCATCCGTCAGGTTACGCGTATTAATCGGATAGCTTTTGTATTCACGGGCAGGCACAGCAGTTAAATCAAGCAGCTCCTTGAGATAATGGATGCTGCGCACATCCGCGCCGCGGTTCTCTTTGATAACCTGCAAAGAAGCTGCACCCATCTGCGCACGACGCTCGTCATTGCCCAGAATATCCAGCATTTCCTTCGTCAGCTCATCATTATTGTTAACCATCTTACAGGCCTTAACCTTGCTCAACAGTGCATAGGAATCCTTAAAGTTCTGCATGCTCGGGCCGACGAGAATCGGTTTGGCATGTGCAGCAGGCTCCAGTACGTTGTGACCGCCGGTATTGCTGAAGGAGCCACCGACGAAAACAACATCGCCTACGGCATAAATACGTCCCAGCTCACCGATGGTATCAATAATCAGCAAAGGATATTCCTTGCGCTCACCGCTTTCTTCCAGCATCTTGGAACGGAAGCCTGTTTCATAGCCGTAATGGCTTGCCAGCTTGGCAATTTCCTCCGCTCTGGCAGTTTTACGCGGTGCGATAATCAGACGCGCATGCGGATATTTTTCACGGATGCGCTTAAAAGATTCAAAGAGCACCTTTTCTTCGCCGGGATGCGTAGAGCCGGCAACGATAATAGGATAATCCTCCTTCAAGCCCAGCTCAAAACGGTATTTCGCCAAATCCTCCGGCGTAACCTCCGCGTAGGTCTGGTCAAACTTGGTATTGCCGGTAACAAAGATTTTGCTGCGGTCGGCACCGAGATGCGCAATATAATCGGCATCAATGCTGGACTGCATACAAAAGCGGGTTACGGTATTGAGCATATCATCCCAGATACCATAAAGATATTTGTAATTTTTTACAGATTTTTCGGAGATACGGCCATTTACCATCATTACAGGTATATGGCGTTCACGGATAGCGCGCAGGAAATTAGGCCACAGCTCTGTTTCTACCGGCATAAAGACACCGGGATGAATACGCTTGACCAGAGATTCTGCGACAAACGGTAAATCCAGCGGGAAGTAGATAATAGCATCTGCTTCGGGAATAATCTGCTTGGCCATGTTATAACCGCCTACGGTAAAGGCAGATACCAATACCGGGCGCTCGGGCATTTCCTTGCGGATTTGTTTGACAAGCGGACTGGTGGCAACAATTTCGCCTACGGACGCACCATGAATCCATACGCAGTCCTTGCCGGCAACCTTGGCGATATCCTCTTCATCTACACAACCGAGGCTCTGCTTAAAGCGCAAGGCGAAGCCTTTTTCTGTAAACAGGCGGTAAGTGTAATAGGGGACAATAAAAATTACCAGCACTATTAAAATAAGAATATTGTAGAGTATATACATTTACTAACCTCTTTTCGCCTTACTTGGCTTCCTTGCTGCGATACTGAATCTTATACAGATGCGCGTACAGCCCGTCCATAGCCATCAGCTCATCATGGTTACCCTGCTCGATAAGCTGGCCCTTTTCCAAAACCATAATCTTATCAGCATTTTTAATCGTCGAAAGACGATGCGCAATAACAAAGGACGTTCTGCCTACCATCAGGCGGTCCAGAGCCTCCTGTACCACGCGCTCGCTTTCCGTATCGAGTGCAGAGGTTGCCTCGTCGAGAATCAGAATCTGCGGGTTCTTCAATATTGCCCGGGCAATAGAAATGCGCTGACGCTGACCACCGGAAATATTCATACCGCGGTCACCCAGCATTGTTTCATAGCCGTTAGGCAATTGCATAATAAAGTCATGGGCATTCGCAGCCTTCGCTGCAGCCTCTACCTCTTCACGTGTCGCATCAAGACGTCCGTAAAGAATGTTATCATAAACAGAACCGTTGAACAGCACTGTTTCCTGCGGTACAATACCAACCTGCTCACGCAGGGAATCCAGCGTAACCTTGCGGATATCCTGCCCATCAATCGTAATGCTGCCGTTAGTCGCATCATAGAAACGCGGCAACAGGCTGGCTACGGTAGACTTACCAGCACCGGAAGGACCGACAAAGGCAATCATTTCGCCGGGCTTAACCTCGAAGGAAACATGGCTGAGCACTTCTTCGTTTTCGTTATAAGCAAAGCTTACATCATTGAAGCGTACATCGCCTTTTACCTTCGGCAGAACCTTGGCATCAGGTGCATTTTTAATAACCTCAGGCAAATCCAATACGTCGAAAACACGCTGCGCTGCAGCCAATGCCTTCTGAATATTGCCGATAACACGGCTTAAACGTTTAATCGGGTTAGAAATATTAACGGCATAGGTCAGGAAGGCTACCAGAGAGCCTGCTGTAATGCTGCCATTGATAACGCTGTTGCCGCCGTACCAGAGAATAATGGAAACGCCGACAGCCGCAACAAATTCAATCGTCGGGGTGAGCGTTGAAGAAAGCTGCGCATACTTCATGTTGGCGCGGAAGTTGTTCATGTTTTCCTTGTCGAAGCGCTCGACCTCATAGCCTTCGCGCACAAAGGATTTGATAACGCGCGGAGAGGAAGCAACCTCCTGCAGTACAGAGGTAATGTCAGCAGCAGCCTCCTGAATACGGCTGCCGGATTTACGGATGCGTTTGCCAAAGCTGTCGATAAAGAAGAGTACCACCGGGAAGGTTGCAAAGGTTACAAGAAACAGCTTCCAGTCCAAATAAATCATCATGACAATAGAAGCTACTAAAATCACTGTTTCAGTAATCATTTCCACAACGTTGTCTACCATCGCAGATTGCAATGCACTTACGTCGTTGGTAACATAGCTCATAATGGTACCGGTTTTATGCTTGTCGTAAAAGCTCATGCTCAAGCGCTGCAGCTTTTCAAAAACGGCCTTACGGATATCAATAATCACGCGCTGACCAACATAGTTCATCAGATAGCTCTGACCATAATAAGCAATACCACGAATAACAAATACAACAACAATGCTTAATACTATCCAATTCAGCATCGTTGTATTTTTTTCACTCAACACCTGGTCAACCATATCCTTGATAACAAACGGCAAATAAGCTGTACCACCTGCAGCAATAATAGTACAAATTCCAGCTGCCAAGCCTCGTTTCCAATATGGTTTAATATATTTCAATGCTCGAAAGTATAAATTCATTTTTTCTCCTCAGTTATTTTTAAAATTAATTGAGCAACGCGGTTTACCGCACCTGGCTCACCCAATCTGTGCTTCATATATGCCAAATCGCTTTGCAGCTGTGCCTGACGCTCTGGCTGCAAAAGCTCGACTGCAGTTTTTGCTAAATTTTCCGGGGTGAAGTCCTCCTGCAGAAGCTCCGGCATAATCGTTTTGCCCGCAACAATATTCGGCAGACCGATATTGGGGATGTTGATTACCAAACGCGCGATAAAAGCATTCAGTGCGGAAGTACGGTAAACAATAACACTCGGCAGTCCGCACAAAGCAGCCTCCAGCGTTACCGTACCGCTGGTAGCCAGCGCCAGGTCCGCTACACTGAACAAATCATAGTTATGGCCTTCGGTAATTTTCACCTCAATGCCATACGCCGCAATTTTTTCCTGCAGCATAGCAAGCGGAATTGTGTTAGCGCGCGGCATAACAAACTGCACATCAGGCATCTGTTGCTTTAAAAGCTTTGCACCTGCCAGCAGCGTCGGCAGCATTTTTTCAATTTCCATAAGACGGCTGCCGGGCATCAGCAGTACCAGCTTTTTACCGGGCTGCTTGCCGGCCCAGGCTTCAGCCTCGGCCTTTGTCATTGTAGGATGTACAATATCCAGCAGCGGATGACCTACAAACTCTACGGGAGCACCTGCTTCCTTATACACATCGTATTCAAAAGGAAAGATGCAGGCAACCTTATCCACTATCTTCGCAACCTTTTTGGCACGGCCCTTGTTCCAGGCCCATGCCGACGGAGCAATATATGATACAACGGGAATTCCTTTATCGTGAGCCAGCTTTGCCAGCTTCATATTAAAACCGGGGTAATCAACAACTACCAGACAATCCGGCTTGCGTTCATCCATAATGCGCGCAAAATCACTGCGCAGACGGAATAAATCAGGCAGTTTGCGGATAACCTCCACAAAACCCATTACGCCGTGATCCTTAATATCCCACAGCACCTCGCCGCCGGCCTGACGCAGAGCATCGCCGCCCATACCAAAGACCTCGGCCTTGCTATCAAGTTTTTTTATAGCAGCAGTCACAGCAGCTGCATGGATATCGCCAGAGGCTTCTCCGGCAGATATTAATATTTTCGCCATGATGTCTCCTTGCATTTACCTATATATATTCAGTATATATTATAACACAAAAAGCGGCTGACATAAGCTATCAGCCGCTAAGAAATACGAAATTTTTCCGATATTTATTTTACAAGAATGGTAATATTATGCTCATCTGCCAGCGCAATCACCTTTTCGCGCTCCGGAATGATAGTATTACCTGCTTCAATAATCGCTCCGGTAGCACCGGCGTGAATCATTGATTCAATCGTCGTTGTACCGAAACCGGGAATATCAAAGCGTTGGTCCTGCTTCGGCTTGGCAGCCTTGGCTACGATAACGCCGCCCTTGCCTAAAAAACCGCCGCGCAGAATGCAGGCATCAGTGCCTTCAATCGCTTCTACCGCCATAACGGCACGATTTTTTACAACAACGGTCTGACCGATATCCAGTCCGCCGATGGCTTTGGCCATCTCAAAGCCGAATTCCATATCCGCAAGCTCTGCCTCCGTAGGCTTACGCTTGGTCAGGACACCGGGCGGCGGCAACAACGGTTTAATCAGCAAGGTCTGATCCATAACCTCAATGCCTTCGTCCTCCAGCTCCTTGACAATCGCATTCATGATAGTATCATCCTTGCGGTCCGGAATGGTAGCCAAAATTTTTATCGCCCGCAGATCAGGAACAATCCTGCCTGCTTTGTACAAAACTTCCTTTGTTACCTTGCCGATCATGGTGACCTTGGTAACCTTATTTTTTTTCAGTGTAGAAATAATCTTGCCGATTTTGCCAATGTTGATATCGTAATAAACATCAACACTGCCGGGCAGCTCCTCGTCAATACCGGGAACAACACCTACAGCGACAACATGGTAACCCAGCTCTTTCGCTGAGCGTGCTACCTCTACCGGCAGATGTCCGACACCTGAAAGTACGCCCAGCACCTCCATAGCCTTAGCCTCTGCGTGTACGGATGATGCCGCGTTCTACATTACGCAGGAAACGCATCAGATGTTCCATGGGCTCGGAGCTTGTCAGCTCCTGTTCCATAGTGCTGATTGCTTCCTGCAGCGGCAGACCGCTGCGATAAAGAATGCGGAAAGCCTTTTTCAGCTCACTGCGTTCCTCTACCGGCATACCTGCGCGGGAAAGACCTACGCTGTTCAGACCGGAAACAAAAGCAGGATCACCGGCGCAGATCATGAACGGAGGAACATCCTGGGTTACACGTGCCATACCGCCGATCATTACGTTACGGCCAATCTTGCAGAACTGGTGTACCGCAGACAAACCGCCGATAACAGCACGGTCCTCAACGATAACGTGACCTGCAAGTGTTGCAACGTTAGACATAATAACATTATTGCCCACGATGCAGTTATGTGCAACGTGAGTATAGGCCATCATCAGGATGTTGTTGCCGATACGGGTTTCGTTGCCTTCACCGCATGCACGGTGAACAGTGCAGCATTCACGGAAGCTGCCGCCGTCACCGATAATAGTATAGCTTTTTTCACCTACAAATTTTAAATCCTGCGGTACCGCACCAATAGAGCAGCCTGGGAAAAAGTGGCAATTCTTGCCGATTTTAGTATATGGATGGATAGTCACATGCGCACCAATCACGCAGCCGTCGCCAATCTCCGTATCTTCGTCGATGACAGCATAAGGACCTACGCTTACGTCCTTGCCGATTTTAGCAGACGGATGAATGATTGCAGTTTCATGGATACCACTAGTTGGCATAATAACCGAACTCATTATTTTCACTCCCCAAATAAGATATTAATCAAGCAATTAAATATAAATATAATACTATAATCACAGGTATCCACGATTTTTAACACTACAAAAATCACAGTTAAATGAATTTAGCATTAATTTTAGCTGTATTGCTCGCTTATTCTACCAATTACAGCTTTTTTGTATTTTGCTGATTAATTTTCTTTCGGGTCCATAATAGCAAAGGTGCAATCGCATTCGCAGGCAACCTTGCCGTCAACCTTACCCTCGCAATGAATGATACCCATGCTGCCGCGCATAATTTTAGTTACCTCAGCGGTGGTTACGACCTGGTCACCGGGCACAACCTGCTTGCGGAAGCGTACATTGTCTATTTTAGCGAAAACAGCAATCTTGCCGCGGTTTTCTTCCGGATACAGCATAGCAACGCCGCCAACCTGAGCCATAGCCTCAATCAGCAGAACGCCGGGCATAATCGGTTCATTAGGGAAATGACCTAAGAACTGCATTTCATTAGCGGTAATATTTTTAATACCTACTGCGCGCTTCATAGGCTCAACTTCCAGAATGCGGTCAACTAAAAGCATCGGATAACGATGCGGCAGAATCTTTTTAATTTCGTTAATATCTAATACTGTCATTTATTACTCCCCCTTTGTTCTGTAAGCCTGAATTTGTTTAGCGATTTGCGAATTAAAGGCATGTCCTGTTTTTACGGCAATAACATGTGCTTTAATCGGTCCCAGCAGATACAAATCGCCAATGGCATCAAGAATCTTGTGTCTGATCAGTTCATCGTCAAAACGCGGCACAGAAAGAATTTTTTCATCATCAAAAACAACTACATTCTCTAACGAACCGCCAAGGCCCAGTCCCATCTTACGCAGCATTTCCAGCTCGGAAGTAAAAGCAACTGTTCTGGCAGCCATAATATCCTTTTTAAAGCTCTCCTTATCGAGCAGGATATCGAAATACTGGGTTCCCAGCATCGGATGACTGTTGATGGATGTAAAAGAAATTCTGTAGCCGTCATAAGGTAAAATAACGATATAACGGTCATTGTCATAAACGGAAAATGCTTTATCAACGGCATATATATGACGCTCTGCCTCCTGCTGCACCGGTTCTGCTTTTTCAATCAGCTCGCAGAAAACCTTAGCACTGCCGTCGGTTACCGGCGGTTCCGGGGAAGACATTTCAATACGGATATTGTCAATCGCCATCATAGACAGCGCACCCATAAGATGCTCAACTGTAAAAACCTCAGCACCGTTTGCACTAAGTGTTGTTGCCTTTACCGTGGAGCTTACATTCTCCGGCAAAGCTTTTATTTCCGGTCTGCCCGGTAAATCGGTACGAACGAAGACAATGCCTGTGTCAGCCTCTGCAGGTTTCAGTGTCATCAGTACATCCTTGCCGGAATGCAGACCAATGCCTGAATAGGATACCTCTTTAGCAATTGTATGCTGGTATTCCTTTTTTTGCTCGGTCATTTTGCTCCTCCTTTATCAAATTTATTTTTTTCTGCCAAAACGTTGGCGTCCGTCTTTCCAACGGTCATGCACCCAGAACCACATTTCCGGATGCGCAATAATCTCATGCTCCAGTATTGTTACCAGCTCACGGGTTACAGCATAAAAATCCTGCTCCTTGTTTTTTGTTTTCGGGGTGTACAGGGGAGGATAAATTTTAGCCGTACAAGTGCCATCTGTATTGTTGTGCAGAAATATCGGTAAAATCGGTGAACCGTAGATACGCGAAAGTGCCGCCGGTCCCATAGGGATAATAGAATCCTTGCCGAACAGGTCAATGCGTACGCCATCGTCGTTCGTATCCTGGTCATAAAGGATGCCCAGAAGATTTTTTTCGCGCAGCATACGGCTGATAGCCAGCAGGCCATGCTCGCCACGGTTATAGGTAACCTTCTGTCCCACCATCTGGCGGAATTCATTGATAAGCTTATCCATATGACCGTTGTTCTGCTTACGGGTAATAGAAAGCATCGGGTAACCGTGCAGCGCTACGGTAGCGCCCAAAAGCTCCCAGTTGCCGTAGTGACCTGTAGCCATAATGACGCCCTTGCCCTGAGCATAAGCAGCCTCCAGATATTCCAGGCCCTCTATCTTTACCTTCTTGTCAATGTTATCCTTATTCAGCAGCGGGAAGCGCATAACCTCAACGACCATGCGGCCGAAGCGGTGCAGACTGTCTGCAGCGATTTCCGCAGCTCTTGCTTCGTCAACCCCCAGGCATTCGCGGATATTGGCCTCTGCCATCTGCATACGCCAGCGCGGTACAACCGCCACTGCTACGCTGCCCAGAAATTTTGCCACCAGCTTGCGCAGCCACATGGGGGAGATGCACATAAATTTACTAAAAAGCTTGACTATATAATAACCTAACAAGCTTTCACCACCCTATTATTTTTTCAGCTCTGCCAATTCCTTTTCCAGAGCTTTGACGCGCTTGAGCATGTCGCCCACCTTACGCAGATTTGCTTCCTGACGCAGCCATTCCTTCATAGGCATTGCAGGGAAGCCGCCCATAACGGAATTGTCAGGAACGTTATTGGTAATACCCGTTTTGCCGCCAAAGACGCAGTTGCTGCCGATGGTAATATGACCGACAGTACCAACCTGACCGGCAAAGGTAACATTGTTGCCTACGGTTACGCTGCCGGAAATACCTACATGAGCAACAACCAGGCAGTTTTCACCTAAGATATCGTTGTGGCCGAGATGTACCAGGTTATCAATCTTGGTGCCCTTGCCAACGATAGTGCTGTCAACTGTAGCACGGTCGATACAGGTGTTGTTGCCGATTTCTACATCATCCTGCAGCACTACATTACCGGTCTGCAGCACCTTGCTGTGCTTGCCGTTTTGGGTAATATAGCCAAAGCCGTCGCCGCCGATTACAGAACCGGACTGCAGAATAACTCTGTCGCCCAGTACACAGTCCTCACGGATAGTGGTATTAGGATAAATAGTACAATCCTTGCCCATTTTTACGCGCTTGCCGACATAAGCATGCGGATAGATTACGCAGCCGTCGCCGATTTCTGCATCATCCTCAACAACAGCAAAGGGCTGAATAGCAACATTGCTGCCGATTTTTGCCTTCTTGGATACATAAGCATAAGGACTGATAACACGCTCAACCTCTTCCTGCGGACGGAACAGCTCCAACAGTGCTGCAAAGGCTGCACGCGGGTTGGCAACTCTGATAACAGGGCGTCCGTCAAGCTCCGGATCCTCGGGACTGAGAACCATTACGCCGGCCTTGCTGAGATGACAGTGCTCTACATGCGGCGGCACCGCAAAGGAAATATCCTTCGGTCCTGCCTCAACCAGTCCGTTAACGCCGGTAATGCGCAATTCGGGGTTATCATGCTCTACCGTGCCTTTTAAAAATTCTGCTAATTCTTGTACACTCTTCTCCATTTCATACCTCCACCATAAAGCCGCTTACGCAAAAAGCGGACGGACTATCCGCCCGCTTCAGGGTGCTGCTTATTTCATTTTTGCAATTACGTCACCGGTAACATCGGTACCGCCCTGAGGAACGGCACGCTTGTCTAAAATAGCGCCCAGCTTTTTCTCGTCAGCAACTTGCTTCAGAGCAGTATCCAGACTTGCCTTCAGCTTATTTTGAGCCTCGCTTTGAATCAGCTTGGCTTTAGCGCCGTAATCTTCGGCAACCTTTTTGGCATCATCGCCGGTTTTACCTGCCATATCCTTATCCATCTGGGTTTTCAGATCGGTCATTTTTTTTGTTACATCTTCCTGAGTGGTTTTTACGATAGGAGCTTCAGCTTCAATCTTGCTCATATCAACAGTACCAAAATCGGAATTACGTCCGCTGCAGCCGAAAGTAAACATAGATGCTGCAATCATCAGACCGGCAATAATTTTTTTCATAATTTTTAACCTCACTTAATTATAGCTCATATCAGGCCCTGGCACTTAACAATGTCATGCCTTTTTCAAGGCCTTGATTATAGCAGCGGTAATATCCTCTGCCTTCATATTAACTCTAAACTTATTGAAAACAATAGTATAGCCGCGCTCATGCGCCAGCTTCACAGCCTGGCTTTCGATATCCTGATTGATTTGCTTCTTCAGGCTATCGTTCTTTTCCTGCTGCTTATCAATTTCTCTGTCTATAATACTCAGTGCATTATTTAAAGCCTTCGGTGCCGCGTCAAGCATTTCCTTGTCGCGTTCCTCCGGTGATTTAAGCTGCTGCATAGCCTGAGCATGCTGCTGCTGCGCCATATCGCGCATCCGCTGCTCGGCCTCTGCCTTGTACGGCAGTACCTTGGCATCAACCAGACGGCGTTTTTCCGCCTGCAGCTCGGCAATCTGCGCACCGCGCTCCTTCTGCAGCTCCTGCAGCTGTTTTTCAACGGCCTGACGTTCATCAGGCTTCATTTTAACAGCCTCCAGGATAGCCCGCAGATTAAATAATTTAAGCTTATAGGCTTCTTCAACATTCTTTTTGCGTTCTGCCAGCTGAGCATCTGCTTCTGCCTCAGCCTGTGCCAAAAACTTCTGCAGCTTGGCATTTTCAATCTCCCTCTGTTCTACCATACGGGTATTGAAATCAGCCTCCATAAAGCTTTGCTGGCTGAGCTGCCGCAAGCTGCGCAGCTTATTCAGGCTGCTTAGCTGCGCCTTGGCCAGCTCTTCCTGACCTTTACGCTTATTAAGCAGATCCTGCAGAATCTTTTCACCCTGCTCCAGCTTAGCATACTGAGGATGGGCGCTTACCGCCTGCTCCCAGTTGATAACAGCAATTTTTTCCTGCGGTCCCCGGACATTGGTACTGCATGCCGAAATCAGCAGAGCAGCTGCAATAATAGCACTTATTTTTACCAGCTTGTTCTTCTTCATGCCTGCCTCCAATAACATTGCTGTACATCCGTAAATACCGCGATTAAATTGACATTACACAAGGCAAGCTGCCAACTTCAGAGCAGCAATGCGCTGAAGAAGCTGTTATTTGCCTGCCTGCATAGACTTGGCAACCTCGTCGGTAATATCTACACCGCCGAAAACAACAGTGTTCTTATCTACTACAACTGCCAAACCTTTTTTGTCGGCAATCTTTTTGATGCTGGCTTCGATTTTCTTCAGCACAGGGTCCATCAGCTCTTTTTGTTTGTTGGCCAGACGTTCCTGAGTCTGAGTATAATACTTTCTCTTTTCTGCCTCGTTCATGGTCTTGCTTTTCTCATTGAAATCCTTTTGGGCAGATTCGATTTCTTTGTTCATAGCTTCGTTAACTTTGCTCAGATCCGGGCTTTGTGCTACCAGCATCTGATAGTTAACTACACCGATAGCGGATTCGCTGGAAGCGGCAAAAGCACTCTTGCCTACACCGCTCTGCGTTACGGAAAGCGCAAAGCAGCCCAGTACGAAAATAGCTGCAATAAACAAGGAGATCAGCTTTACATTTTTAGGGTTACGCAATTTCTGCATCATAATCTAAATCCCTACCTTCTTTTCTCATACAAAAATTCAGAAGCTACAACAGCAGAAAACAGCATTAAGCTACTGTCATCCGTTTTTGTACTGTCTGTTGCAATAATATATCTTATTATATCAGCCTGCGCTAATTCTTTCAAGAATTGCTAGAGATTTCCTATAAGACGCAGGTAAAATTCACTGCCGCCGTAAACATATTCCGCGCTGAGGAACTCATGAATGCGATAGCGCACCGCAAACTCATTACGGTTATCACCGGAAAAATGCTCGGCACGCAAACGCCATTTAGGACTAAGGCTGTACTCCAGGCGATAATTATTGTCGCCTATCGGTATCCGCCGTACGTAGCTCCAGCCGCTCTTGCCCCAATAATGCGTATAACCTGTACCGAAACGCCATTGTACGTCATCCAGGATAACCTCCGCCTCGCCGAAAATTTCATCGCGTGGCGAAATCATTTTGCCAAGATGCGCCTTGCCGGAAAGGTTTTCCTTATTGCGGCCGATGTCGCCATAGCCCTCAAACCAGATTTTATAATCATCCGATTCAATCATAATATTTACGCCGAGATCAGCACCGGGCGTAATTTTAACCTCCGGGCGCAGCTGATAATTTTTAACCTCCGGCTCAGTCATGAGCTTCTCTAAAAGCTGCTGCTCCAGCTCCTGGCGATGCCTTTGCACATAAGCAACAGGCAAACCGCGCAGATTATCGCATTCGCCGGCATATTTATACTTCAGCTTCATCAAAAGCACATTAGGAATAGCCTCGCTGCGCAATTCATAGCGGATATTACGCACCAGCTGACCTACGGGATAGATAACCACCTGCACTACCGTGCGTCCGTCCTCCTGCAGCACATCCACCGCCGGCTTAAATTCCGGCAGCTGTGCCTGCACCTCACTGCGTACCAGCTTGCGCAGTACGCCGCCAGCCCAGTCACCTGCATCCACCGATGCACCGCTGATGGCCTGCTCCAACTGAGCATGCAGCGCAGGAATACGCTGCTCCAGCAGCGCCGCCGTCTGCGGCTCCACTCCGGAAAACTGCAAATCGATAAGCGGCTTTTCGATAACCTTGTTCCAGGGACGTGCATACAGCTTCACCTGTGTAGTTTCACCTACAGCCAGCTTAACATCAGTCAGCTCGTAGCCGGTAAATACCCTGTCGCCGATTTCCGTCAGCAGGCGGGCATAGTCCTCCCCTGCAGCAGCAATCTTTTCCGCGTCCTTATCAATAAACAGCTGGTCCGCCACCACCTGCATGCTGTCGCTCATCTTCTGCAGCAGCAGCTGACTGGTGCCGCCGTTAACATCTATAACTTGTACTTCTACACTGTTAACCGGTGCAGAAAAAGCATGCTGCAATGGCAAGATGCTTGTCATTGCAGCACAGAACAGAATCTTATTCAGCTTCATAGCCTAAATATTCTCCGCAAAATCAGAACTGTCCACCAAAGCTGAAGTGGAACTTGCCACCATCCTCGCCGTAGCCATAGTCCAGCTTAACCGGTCCCAGCGGAGAGTTGATACGCAGGCCTACGCCGTAGCTATTCTTGAGCAGTCCCATATCAAATTCATCCTCATGGCGTTTATCCCATGCATAACCGTTATCGGTAAAGAGTACGCCCTGAACTTTCTTGACAATCGGGAAGCGGTATTCCAGAGTTGCCTTCAGCATGCTGTTGCCGCGGAACTGATCATCCTCATAGCCGCGCAGAGTATCACTGCCGCCCATGGTGAAGCGTTGAGACAACGGCATATCGCCGCTGGCATAGCCTGCGCCCAGGTTCAGTGCCCAAACGCTTTCGCCGCCTGCACGGAAGTAGTAGCGCCAGTCAGCGGTCCATTTGGTGAAGTCAAAGTCACCGCCCATGCCGCCGGCCCATTCTACGCTGTAGCCGATGCGCTTGCCTTCATGCGGATCATAGACGTTGTCGCGGGAATCATATACACGGCCGAAGGTAATACTGCGGGTAACACCGAAGTTTTCTTTGCGGCGCTCTGCAGCAGTTTCAGGCATCCAGGATTCGTATTTATCACTTTTTTTGACAACTTCACCTTTTTCATTTTTTTGGTAGAACTGATCTTCATAATATTGATCGGCACTGCCTTCGTAGCCGTCAGCTTCGCCCTTATAGATATCATCACGGTTTTTAATCGTAATGTAGTTGCTTATGAACTCATTATGAGTTCTGCGGCTGAAGGTAATTTCCTGACCGCGACGTTTTTTGTCGTAGCGCGCAATTTCATCACCGTCGCTATTGTAGTCGGCATATTCGTTGGTGATATCGTAAAGGTTAATGGTAGCGCTGGTTTCCTTGCTGTCCAGCCAGGGACGGGTATAGCTGAAGTCATAGTTCTTGTTATCCTCGCCGCCGAACTCCCAACGCAGGTTAATCTTGTCACCGATACCGCGGAAGTTCTTATCGCCGATGGAAACCATGCCTACAAAGCCGTCAGCATTGCTGTAGCCTGCGCCGATGCCAAAGGTACCGGTGTTCATTTCTACTACGGAAATTTCTACTTCAACGCCATTAGGCTCACGGCCCGGGTTCAGCTTAATATTAACGTCTTCAAAATAGCCCAGGTTATATACGCGCTGCATGCTGCGGCGGGCAGCCTTGGCATTGAACGGCTCGCCTTTTTTCAGCTTCATTTCACGGGTAACAACATAATCCTTGGTTTTTACGTTGCCCTTAACCTTGAAGCCTTCAACAACGCCTTCGTTGACAGCAACCTTCAGAGTACCGTCCTTTTCCATATGCACGTCGGTAACACGTGCCAGGATATAGCCGTTGGAACGGTATTCCTCTTCCAGCTTCTGTACGCATTTATTAATATCCTTCAGGTTGGCAATTTTGCCCTGCTCCAGATCAAAGAAGCTTGCAACCCTTTGCTTGTTCAAAACAGTGTTGCCTTCAACATCTGTTTTTTGGTATACAGGGTTTTCCATAACATGGTAAATTACCTGTACGCCTTCCGGTACCGTCTTGAATTCCGGACGCAGGTCATAGAACCAGCCCAGATCATAAATAGCGCTCAAATCCTCGCTCAGGCCTGCTTCGGTAAACTGCATGCCGGGTTTGGTTTTCAAAGCAGCGGCAATTTCAGCCTCAGGCACAGTAACATTACCCTCAATAATCTGCTTGGTAATGGTCTTGCCAATGTAAGGAGCCAGCTTGTTTTCCTCCTGATGTTGTGACGGTGCAGTCTGCGTTACAGAGGTATCAGCACCCATAGCAGGTGTCTGAATTTCTTGGGCATAGACAGGTGCGGCCAGCATCATTGCTGTCAGGCCCACTGTCAGAGGCCGCCATAATTTTTGTTTCTTCAATTGATATTCCTCCTCATATTTCATTTAGAGTTACTCAACTCAACTCGCGCTGACTGCACTAATTTGTGCATATCGGCTTTAGATATAGTAACACGGTCGGGAGCGCCTTGTTTCTCCTGTACCGGTGTATCCTTAGCTTGATGTTTCTGTATAGCTGCAGTCTTGGGCACCACAGCCTGCACCGGCATTTTCTGCTCCGGCTTGACCACAGGTTCTGCCACAGGCGGCGGCAACGCGACCTGCGCCTTCGCGCGGTAATGGTTTCTGGCAAAGCACCAGCCGCCGAAACCGGCAACTACCAGCAAAACAGCTGCACAGACTGCCAGAACCTGCCGGTTCCAGCTCCAGGGGCGGTCCTTCTTCCGACGCAGATTTTTCAGCTCGGCCTCCGCCAGCATCAAATCAAGCTCGCCCCGTATATCCTTATTATCCATAAAGCTTTGCTCCGCCTTATCCAGACTGCTCTTTATGCAGCGGATGCGTTGAAACAATGTACGGCTTGACTGCGTCATGCTTTTACCCCTTTCTGTGCATAATTGTTTTTAATAACTATGTCTTATATAATCGTCTGCTGCCTTGAGTTTTCACAAGTCATTTCAGATGATTACAACAGATTTAGTAAAGCTAACTTGCATTTTCGCTTTTTTTCGTTATTTATCAGCCTAAATACTATTCCTTATTAAATTCATGTATAAAGCGGGAAAGCATACCGCGGATACGGCGCACACCCTGCTTCTGCAGGCGGTAAACATGACCGAGGCTTACATCAATAGCATCGGCAACTGCCTGCGCCGGCCTGTCCTCCAGATACATTCCCTGCAGCACCTGCTGCTCCTTCAGCGGCAGACGGTCCATCGCCTGCGCCACCTTTTCGCAGAGCAGATGCTGTTCCGTCACCTCGCTGGGAGATGCCAGCTCCGACGGCAGAGCATCACTTAAGGTAAAGCCCTTGGACAGCTCACTGTCAAGATAAAGCATGCCCTTATCCGTGCTGTTTCTCAGATAATCTACCATGCTTCCTCTGATACGGTATGAGGCAAACAGGCTGAAGGCTACCTGCCGCTTATAATCATAGCTTTCCGCCGCTTCCAGCAGTCCCACCATGCCTTCCTGAATCAGCTCCATTGTATCGGCCTCAGGCAGCCTGAAGCTCGACGCAATTTTGAAAACCAACGGCTGGTAAGCTGTCATCAGGCGCTGATGCGCTGCTTCGTCACCGGCAGCGTCACGCCGCCAAAGCTCCAACTCTTCTTCCGGCTCCAGCAGCGAAGTCTTGCGCAGCTCTTCCAGATATCCTTGCAGCATCTGTTCACCTCCTCTCGTAAATTATTCTTTACTTAAAACGAAATCTTATATTCCAAGCCATACCAGTCCTTCGGATCCCTCGACATATCGTAGCTGCGTGAATAAGTGATATTCATGTGCTTACTGATATCGTACTGTCCGAAAATGCTTCTGTCAACAGCATCAAAGCTTGTTGTATAACCAAGCATAAAATTATCATTAAGATATTTGCTTACTAAAACATTATACTGGTTTTTCTCATCTGCCGTCAACTCTTTATTCCGGTCGTAAGCGCTTTCAAAGCCGATACCAGAGCGTGTTTTGCCGGTATAGATACGGAACTGGTCAAGTCCCAATGTCTGTTTGACAAACATCTCCACGTCACCCAGCACTGTCATCTGCAGGCCGACAGTCATCAGATTTGCCATATCATCACCGGTAACCTCGTTACTGCCTGCACTTTCACGCTGCAGCGTCAGCATACGCACAATCGTATTTTGTGTCAGCGGCGGATCACTTGTCAGCTGCAAATCCATTTCGCTTACGGGGCCGTTAATCTTCATAAAGATATTATAACGGCTGAAGCGCGCTGTGCTGTCCAGATTTACGTTCGGCAGGAAGCTGCCGGGATCAACCCATACCAGACCGGCCTGATTCAGCTTAAAGTCTGTACGCAGATATTTGACTGTACCCTTATCGGCCTTAATTGTGCCGTCAATCATCGGGAATACTGTGCTGCCCTTGATATCGATGCCACCCTTAAGCCAGATATCATACAGATAGCTGTTGTACAGATGTACCTTCGGACCCAGTACCAGCTTCATATCGAGGCCTATGTTGCTATCGCCCTCACCCAGCTCGGGCACTGTCGGCATATTAATAAGAACATCATCCAGACGCAGACTGCCGGCAAGCCGCGGGCGGAACGCCATAGGCGGCTCACCGTTTCCCTTACGGTTTTTCATATCCGGATATTGCTCCGGCTGCAAGGTTACATCACTCGTAATCGTACCGGTGAAAATCTTGGAGGCCAGCTGTGCCTTATCTGCCTTGATATGCAGACTGTAGGCTGTATCAGCATCGGTATGCAGTGCATAGCTGCCTTCGGCACTAAGCGTGCCCTTGCCTAATTTAGCAGAAAGATTCTTCAGCTGTACAGTATTGCCGTTAAACAACACATCCAGATTAATATCATCAAAGACTGTGTTGATATACTTAGCCTTAACACTGCCGCCGGCTATTTTAACAGAACCGAAAAGCAGCGGCTCCTCCAGCGTACCGGCCAGACGGATTTTGCCCTGCGTATCGCCTACGCCCCATTCAACCATTTTGGTAAGCGCCGGCAGGATTCCCAAACGTGCCTTATCCAGATCCATAACAATATTCATCTGCGCATCAGGGTTATGACGCTGATTCTTATCACGGAACAAATCAAGCGGAATATCACCTGCCGCACTGACTCCGTAAGCATCCTTCGTGGCAATCAGCTGCTGCAGCTTAATGTTGTCGTCGGCCAGCGCCAGCATTGCGGTAAGCTCGTCCACACTTACGCCGGCAACAGAACCGTTGGCAATTTCCAGCGAAGCTGTTCCCTGAGGATTGTCAAAGCTGCCATGCACCTGCACCAGCATATCCGTTTCGCCTTTAATTTCCGGCGGGTCCTTCATGACTGCGGTAACGATTGCCGGATTAGCCTTAACTGCGGCCACCTCTACATCCAGCAGCTTTTTCTTAAAGTCAACAGAACCGCCGACGGCAATAATTCCCTTATCGCTTACGCCGTCCTGCTCCTGCAGTCTGACATTGTCAAAATGCAGTACGCCGCCCTTATCAATGCGTCCGTCAAAACGCATGTGGGCATAATTAAGGTCGTGAATTTTTACATTATCGGCCGAAGCCGTAATCTTTACGCCTTCGCCATGGCCGTTGTAGCTGAACAGCAGCTGTCCCTGCATCAGGCCGTTGATATCGTAATCCTGACGTGCCATACGCAGCAGGCCGCCGATATCGCCCCAAATATTTTCCACCTTGCCGTCAATATAATGCTGTACAAGGTTAAGATTAAGATCTGCGCTGTATAAGCCGTAATTGACAGGATCGTCACGATAAGGCTGCTTAAAGGAAGCATTCAGCTTATTCTTGTCACGTCCGTTGCTGGCAAGCGTTCCTTCCAGCTCCGTCAAAGCTTCGCCATTAACAGTTATCTTTTCACTGCTGACTTCGCCGTCAAAGAAGGGAGCTGTGAGCGTACCGCTCAGATGTCCCTTAGCATTAACCTTGCCGCCCAAATCGACTGTATCATCACTTATCGGCAAATGCTCCAGATCAACATTCTTGGCATCCATAACAAAGTTCAGTCTGCGGTCGGCCGTCATGGTGCCATCCAAAGTCAGACTGCCGTAAAAAGCATTGACTACAAAATCCTGCAATCTCAGCATGCCGTCCTCATAAGCATAATGACCGCTGATATTATTAAACAGCTGCTTGGCGGCACTGCCGTCGGCAGCATGCACCTCGCCATGAATATAAGGATGGCTGAGGCTGCCCTTTATCTGCATAGTATTATCAAGATTACCGGTAACTATATCAGGCTTGCCCACAAGCACCATCAGCGGCTCAATGCGCACATTCTTCGTTGTCAGCGTAAGGTCCGCCACAGGCTCTGCACCCTGCAGGTTAACGGTACCGTTAAGAATATGCTGTCCCTGATCCATATGTGCGGTAAAATCCTTAAAGCCCAGGATATTATCCTTCATGCTGATAATGCCATGCGCTTCGTTAAGCTTCTGCGACATAAATTTGGCCTGCGTCAGCTGTACCATACCGGAAAACTCGGGAGCATCCAGCGTACCGCCTACATCAAAGCCGGTAGAGCACAGTCCGCGTCCGTCCTGCCCTGCTGCAGCCAGCACAGGATCAATCGGAAAATCTGCCATACGTCCGTGCACAGCCAAAGCACCATCCTTGGCAACATGGCCCTTGGCAGCCAAGGTACCGCCGCCTTCGGCAAAAAAGCTGAGGTCGTCAATATTAAGGCCCTTGCTGTCATAGCTGCCGTCAAAGGCTAAGCGTTTAAGCTTCAGGCTGCGCCAGCTGATATCCATTGTATCGGCAGCGGCATGCAGCGTAAGCTTATCCTGCCCCAGCTTGGCCAGAACAGCCAGCTTGCCGTTAATATGCACCTGCTCCTGCTGTTTGCCGGGCAGGCTCTGCGTAACCTGCTGCAGCTGTGCGTCTGCCGTCAGTACCTGCTCCTTAAGGTCATACGTACCGTTAGCGGTAATCGTACCGCCGCCGTATTGCGCGCTCACATCATGCAGCTGCACCACGTCCTTAGACACATCAAACGGCACACGCAGCTTTTCCGCCTTATAGCCTTTATAGGCCAAGGTATCACTGCTCAGCACGCCAAAGCCTGAAGGAGAATCAGTGTTGCGCAAATCCGCTTCACCCTCCAGGTGCAGCTTCTGCCCGTCAACCAGAGCGTCAAGACTGCTGACGCTCACCAGATTTTCATCCGCACGTACCAGGCCGTCAAGCTGCAGACTGTGCTGCTCACCTGCCAGACTCAGCTTACCGCTGAGTGCTGCCAGCTTCACTTCACCGCTAAAGCGCTGCTTGCCGTTCTTATTAACATAAATCAGAGCAAGCTTGCCTAAGCCGCCCTGCAGCTCATCGACATTACCGTATTGCTTAGCCAAAGCAGCATAGGGTGCCAGCGCCAGCTTGTCGCCGGTCAGCTTCATGCGGCCCTCGCCCTTAGTAGTCATCGTGCCGGCCAGCTTCAGCTTATCGGCGCCGCTTGTCACAGACAAATCCACGGCAAAATCAGGATTGGCACCGCCGTTGATATTGCCCTCCACGCCAAACTGCCACTTGCCCTGCGGCATAGTTACCACCAGCTCGCCCTTGTCCACTGCCAGCGTGCCGTAAAACGGCGTTTCCTCGGAATCCGACGGCTTCAGCAGATTCTGCATATTCCATTTATTTTTGTCATTCATTGTAAGATATATTTTCGGGCGCATCACATCAATCCTGCTCAGCGCACGCTCAGGCTTCTGCATAGCAAGCCAGGGTCGCAGCGTAAGCACAGTACGCGGCAGCTCGGCCACCTTCTCGCCCTTGGCATCCTTTACGACAACGTCCGTCAGCTCGGCCGTCAGGCCGCCTTCCCATTTCAGACCGCCAACAGAAACACTGCCGTTGATGTATTCCGCTGCCAGCTGCTGCATTTGCGGTATCGCCTGCTTAATGTACTTAGGCATCACCGTATGGACTAAAAAGATATAGCCTGCCGCAAGCAGTATGATTAACGCTCCAACAAATTGTAGATATTTTTTCATGACACTTCACCATTCAATAGTTTAACAAAATTCTATGACAAAAATATGACAAGACTGTTTTTTATATACTTCGACTTTTATTTATTCGACATCAGCAGAAAACATCCTCTTATTGAGAAGAAATTTCTTTTATCTGCTTAAATTTCGGTCAAAGCCGCATAAAAAAGCCGGTGAGATTTATGCCCCACCGGCCTGGTTATGTCACTCTTTATTAAATTACGCTTGATTATTTAGCAGCCTCTTCGGTTTTTTCTTCGGTTGCTTTAACAGCTTTTGCAGTTTTGGCAGCCTGTACCTTTACGGCAGTAGCAGGATTGCTCATCGGTACGCCGATAGAGGTTTCCAGTGCTGTCTTGGAGGTATTGTAATCATACAAAGCCTTAGTATAGTTGGTCTTAGCCTGAGTCAGCGCAACCTGAGCATCGAGAACGTCAGTATTGGTGCCAACGCCGGACATATAACGCAGCTGAGCGATACGGTAATCCTCATCAGCCTGCTCTACAGCCAGCTTAGTGGTACTGATACGTTTTTCTGCTTCGCGCAGTCCCAGATAATTGCTGCGGACATCCAGATTTACAGAGTCCACGGTATTGCGGTAGGTTTCCTCAGCCTTTTTCAAATCAGCCTCGGCACCGTGAATCTTGGACAGAGTTACGCCGGTATCGAACACATTCATACTGACATTTACGCCGACACCCCATTTGCCGTTGTCATCACCGGGCCAGCTGCTGTCACTCCATTGCTGAGTAGCGCTGGCAGCAACCTGCGGCATATGACCGCTGCGAGCAACCATCAAGGCACCCTTGGCAGCATCCACGCCATATTTAGCCTGCATCAGCTCAGGACGGTGCTCGGCAGCATAAGCCAGGCAGTCATCCATGTTTTTATCATAAGCATTATAAACAAGCAGATTATCGAGCTTCAGATTGGTATCCATCGGCAGGCCGACGATTTTGTTCATGTTCGCTTCGGAAACCTGATAGGCATTTTCAGCCTGAATCAGTGTCTGTTTAGCGTTTGCCAGCTCCACCTGAGAGCGCAGCACGTCAACCTTGGCTACAACGCCAACGTCATACTGTGCCTGAACATTTTTCAGATGGTCCTCCAGACGGGTAACGGATTCCGCACTGAGTTTCTGGATATTATCTGCCTGCAGCATATTAAAATAACCGTCGGTAACGGTAGAACGCATTTCGTTATAGGTACGCTGTACGCCAACCTCATTGTATTGATAGTTAGCCTTTGCCTGTTTAATAGTACCGCTTAATTTACCGCCGGTAAAAATCGGCAAAGAAGCACTTAGGCTGTTGGCATGATTGTTACCGATACCCTTGGTCCAAATGCCGGGAGCAGCTTGCTGAGCATCATCATAACCGCCGCGTTGAGTAGTATGGTTAGCGCTAATGCTGATGCCACGGCTCTGGCGCGCAGCATTGTAGCTGGCACGCGCACTATCAAGCTCGTATTGGGCAATGCTTACAGTCGGGTTGGTCTGGAACGCACGCAGCATAGCGTCGTCCAGATTTAAAGCAACAGTTTCACCGGCAAAAGCACTTTGGCCCAGTGCCATGGTCAGCGCTGCAGATAAAAGCAAGAAACGTTTGGTTAATTTATTTCTATTCATCCGAAAAACCTCCATTTTCTAAAACTGACTAACCAGTCAGTAGTAAAATTATATATTTTTTTAGGGCTGTTTGTCAAATTTTTTTTTAGAAATAAGTACGCACACCCATATAAGTATTAGCTTTATTACCGCGCACATCCATGGTTTCGCCGTAAAGCGACAGGTTATCATGCAAACGGAATTCGCCGCCCAGACGCACCTTGAGATCATCAAAATCGTATAATTGGGAATACAATTTAAAATCCCTGCCTAAATCATAGCTGGCGCCGACCCCGAAGTCACCCTGCATCGCGCCCATGCTGAAGGCTGCGTTGCCATACTGACGGCCTACGAGAAAATCAAATTTATTGGCATTGCCGATGTCATAACCGCCCATATAAAGGAAGGTATCATCCGCAGGATGCAGCGTTACACCTAAGCTGCCGCGCCAGTCGCCGCCCTTGGCAGCAAAGCCGGCGTCAGTCGAAACCTTCGCTTCAGTAAGCGTTCCCAAAATCTTGTTGGCGCGCGCGCTCGTTTCCTTGACGTTAACCAGCGTTTCCTTCAACGACTTTTGTGTCACGGGATCCTTAGCTACTGTTTCCAGAACCTCGACAATATTTTCCATACGCTGGCTGGTGTCTGCCATATTCTGGGCAATCGCAGCCACATTCTGGCCCGTCTTGCCGTTATTGTCCACACCGGCCATAATACTTTCGATATGCGCCGCCGTGCCGTTCATGCGATGGCTCAGCTCATTAATCTGATGAATCATCGACGTAATATCCTGTTGGTTGGCTACTGCCACATCAGCCATGACCTTCGTGAAGGTATTCATGTTCTCGGCGATGTCATTCATATTTTTAAAGCCGGATTTCATGGACTGCTGTACTTCCTTGTCGCCAAAAACATTTTCAAAGGCATTGGCGATATTTTCCATACGCTTTACCAGATCACCGGAGGAAGCAAAGAATTCGTCCATACCGCCGCCGGGAACACCGTTAATCGTGCTGCCTTCGGCTACATAGCCGTTACCCTGCTTAGCAGGAGGAATAACGCTGACAAATTTTTCGCCCATAATACCGTCAGAGGAAATCGTAAAGGTTGCTCCCTGCGGTATTTTGATATCATCGTTGATTTCTGTGATAACCTCTACCTTATCGGGTGCCACATTGATTTTTTTTACCGTGCCTACCTGCACGCCTGCATAACGCACAACATGCCCAGGCATCAGTCCGCTTACCTGAGGATAGTTAATGCGCAGCTCATAGCCTTTTTTGCCAAAGCTGAAAGCACCCATAAAGGTAATAATGCCGGCCAGCACTACCGCGCCGCCTAATGCAAAGGCACCTACCTTAACCTCACTGCTGCTCATCCTTCTCCTCCTCTTTCAATTCCGTACCGTTAATAAATGCTTTAACGATATGATTAGTGCTGTTTTTTATCTCCGCAACCGTGCCTATCTGCACGATGCGTCCATCATATAGCATAGCGATACGGTCTGCGGCATAATAGGCCGATTCCATATCGTGTGTTACCAAAACCGATGTTACGCCCAGCGTCTGCTGCGTTTTGCGTATCAGCCTGCTGATGGTCATCGTCATAACCGGGTCCAGACCCGAAGTCGGTTCGTCATAAAAAACCATCTGCGGCTGCATAGCCAGCGCCCGCGCCAGACCGACGCGCTTTTTCATACCTCCGGAAAGCTCTGACGGCAGCATGTGCTGCGTATTCGGCATGCCTACCATCTCCAGCAGCTTGCCGACGCGCTCCTGTATTTCCTCCTCCGGCAGCTTAAAGTGCCGCCGCAGGCCAAAGGCTACATTCTCGCCTACGCTCAAAAAATCGAACAAAGCGGAATACTGAAAAACTACGCCCATATGCTGGCGCAGGCCATCCCATTCATCCTCGGTGAAGGCGCTTACCTCCTGACCGTCGATAACAATGCTGCCGGAAGTAGGTGGCAGCAGTCCTGTCAGCAGCTTGATAATCGTGCTCTTACCTGTACCGGACGGACCGATAACCGCCAGCGTTTCACCCTGACGCACGTCTAAATCAAGATTATCAAGAATTACCTTGCTGCCAAAGGCCATTTTAAGTTGTCGGAGCTGAATCATAGCTTCATTTGACATTCTTCCGACTCCTTACACATACAAAACGATAGAAAGAAAATAGTTGGTGATAAACACCAGAATAATCGAAAGCACTACCGAGGCAGTGGTCGCCAAACCAACGCCCTCAGCGCCGTTCGGAGCGTTCAGGCCCTTATAGCAGCCCACGATAGCAATTATCGCACCAAAGACACAGCTTTTCACCATGCCGCCGAACACGTCATAGAATTCCGCCAGTGTCCTGATAGAATTTTCATAAGTAAAGCTGCCGATGCCAGCGTAATAATGCGCCACCACCCAGCCGCCGATATTACCGATAAAGTTAGCAAAAACCACCAGCACGGGCATCATCAGCACCAGCGCGATAAAGCGTGGTACCACCAGATAGCTCACAGGATTGGCAGCCATAACACGCAGCGCGTCAATCTGCTCGGTAACCTTCATCGTGCCAAGCTCCGCCGCAATCGCCGCACCTATACGGCCGGCAACAACAACGCCTGTCAGCACCGGCACCAGCTCACGCGCCATAGCGATAGCTACAATGCCGCCTACGGAAGAGGACGCACCCAGACGCACGAACTCCTTGGCCGTCTGTACGGAAAATACCATACCGGTACAGAGAATCGTCATCATTACAATCGGCAGCGAATCCGCTCCCAAAAGTGCCATCTGACGCACAACCTCCTTAGCGTTGGCATCCTTCAGACGTCGCAGCGTTGCCAACAGCAGCAGCGTCAGCTTACCGCTGGCAGCACAGAAGGCCAATATTCTGTTGCCCATTGCTTCACAGATAGATTTCAGCATTTTTACATCCTTATCTTCAGCTTTTTCTACATAATCATTATACCGCCAAATTATGGCGAATGTATGACACAAAACAGCCATACCGATACAGTAATATGAAAAATTTTGTTAAGTGAACGGAAATATCACTCGACAAAATTACTTGTCAACGGTAAGCACGATTTCGCTCTCGCCATCAATAATGAAATCAAAGGGATACTTCTGCTTGAACGGAGAGCCCTGCAGCATACCCGCAAGGCCTGCATCGTTAGCAGCAGCCTCCGGATTCGGCGGCTGCATTTGTCCCATAGCCACATCAATAATCAGTTCATTATTCTTGTCGGCCGTATTCACGCTCTTGATATAATCGCTAAGCTTGTGGCGTGTTTCCTTTTTCTTGGCAGCGGGAACACCCTCGGACTGCTGCTTGCGCAGCAATTCGATAGCCCATGCCATGCTGCTGCCGCCACGCACGTTCAGTGCCAGCTTGCCGCCCGGATGATCCTTAGGCACCTTGAAATAAACCGTCTTGGTAAATTCTTCGCCACGGTAAGGCTTCATAGTAACATCAACAGCTACCTTATCACCAGGCTTAACCTTGGCGTTCTTGGTGCGCACGTTAAGAATTTCCGCCACCTGCACCGCATTGCTGACCTCTGCCTCTACGTTAATGCCGTAAATCTGCACAGGCTCGAATTTGTTCTGCATCAGAATCGTTACAGCCTCCGTCAGCTCCGCATCCAGATTTTTCAGCAGCGCATCATTGGAATAATACATATTTTCGCGATCAATCGTCAGCATTTCCTTCTTGCTGTCCACGCCGGTAATGGTAAAATGCAGCTTGGCCGTACCGCCGCCGTTGCGGTCCACAGTCTTGCTCACAGTATTGACTACAGCCGCATCCACCATCGAAGGCACCAGCTGCTCATCGTCAATCAGACGCATGCGCATGCTGTTGGCCTGTCCGCGGCTACTATCGTTGACCGTAACAAACATCGGAATAGAAGCAGGCTGTTTGCCGACCACGCCGCCGATACCGCTGGAACGGTCCTGCGTAATGCTGCCGATAGCTTCACCCAGATTGCCTACCTTATAGCTGCTTTGCAGGTTAGGAACTACACCCAGCACCCACACCTTATTCATAAAGAAATTGCTGCTGCCGCGCTGCATAAAGGGATGGCCGAAGGCCAGAATCTTACCGCTGTCATCGGTCCAGGTAACAGTGCCGAGAGCGCCCAAAGTCATATCACCCTGCATCAGAGCAACACCGACACTGCTGCCCGGCTCCAGCGGCTTATCGCTGGAAGCTCCTGTGCCGCCGCTGTTGACAGCAGTCAGGCCGAAGGTATGCAGCTTCTCCTGCAGATATTCCATACCGTATTCCGTAAAACCGCCTGCCATCAGCGCCGTTCCCTTAGGAATCCAGTCTGCTGGCAGCTCTCTCGGTTCGTCCAGAAGCGGCAGCATTTTGCCGATCGGTGTCAGAAAGCAGTAATGCGGATCGTTGAAGGTCTTGCCAAAGGCCACAGCACCCACCAGTCTGCCGTCTACATAAACAGGACTGCCGCTCATACCCTGAGCAACACCGCCTGTCTTTTCAATCAGATCGCCGTAAAGGCGCACAAAAATATTATAACCCATAGCTTCACTGCCGTTGACGCCTAATATTTCTACGTTAAAGGTTTCAATAGTATCACCGCTGATAACGGTTTTGCCTATGCCCTGCATGCCTGCACGCAAATCACGCACCGGCATCAAAGGAACATTGGCGGCAGCTGCCGTCAGCAGCTGGCAGCAAAACAATAATGCTAATAAAAATACTCTCATACTCGCTCCTAAAAATAAAATATTTACCGGTCCGCTTCCGGTACTTACGTCATAATACTACAAAAACCGGCGGCTAAGAAGCTCGCCGGTTTTCTTTACCGTTATTCACTAACCTTAGCTACAACCTGCTGTGCCTCAATCTTATCACCGGGTTTAACCAGTACCTGGCTAACCTTACCTGCAGTTGTAGCACGTGCAGCAGCAATACTGCCGCCAGCTATAGATTTTACCTTTACCAGAATGTCACCCTGCTTAACCTGAGTGCCCTCCTGCGCCAGTCCATCGGCAACTACAATACCGCTGACAGCGGCGCGCTGGTCAGTCACAGCAGCACAGCCAATGGCAGCAAGTGTAAAGATGCCTAAAGCGGCAATAGTCAAAATCACTATCAACTTTTTACCCATGTGACTCACCTCATTTCAGATATATTTCTCTAACATAAATTATACAGCCTCAGCAATATTTTGACAAGTGAACAGACTGTAAACAGCTCTTAAATAAAACATTATGAAAATCATCTGCAGTTAAAAAATTACCGGCACATAATTTTTTACGCTTTTTTGGCCTATCCTACCCGAAATCACCCTTTTGGGTGGGGTGCAAAAGCATTTTTTTGGCTATAATATAAGCATCAAAGGATAAGTTTCCACATCTGGAAAGGAGATGTTGTTATGAAAATCAAAAATTTTGCTATCGGAGCACTGGCAGCAGCCATGCTCTTCACCGGCACATCTGTTATGGAGGCAGCAGTCTATAATACCTCCGCAAGCAGACTCCCTACTAATATTGACTCCCGCTGCGGCAGAACAGAAGCCTTTCTGCTGAAAAATACCCGCTTTGATGTAAAGCATACCATGACCGAAAAATATGCTGAGGAATATGTCGCTCCCTGCTTCAGCCGCAAGGGCATCTACATCAGCGATATGGAGGCCAAAGCTATTGCCTTTGCTGCCTTGCAGATGTATGATGTGCAGCAAAGCAGCAACGGCTCCACAGTGAGCTTCAGTGCCAAGGGCGAAGCCGATTCCGGTGATGGTGATTACTGGCTGACTACTATTTATGACAACAAAAAATATATCAATGCCTTTATCAGTACCTACGATGAGCTCCGCACCGAAAATGCACACTCTATCCCTGCCAGCAAAAGCTATGCTCAATACGGGGACAGCATGTCTGCCGAAAGTTTGCAATACTCCAATCAAAGAATATCCAACCTCTACAGCAAATTTGAAAACATGGACAGCTATTGGGCTCCCGGCGTAAAACTGGTTTTAACCGGTGACTATGTAAACTTCCGCACCGCCCCCTCCACAGGCAGCAATGTAATTGATTCGCTGATGTCCGGCGAAGAAATAGCACCGTTAGAAAGCGCATTCGAAGCCGAGGGACGCCAATGGTGGAAGGCTATTAACGCTCAAGGTAAGGTTGGCTATGTAAGCGCAGATTTTGTACGCGTAGCCTGCTAAATAAGCATTAAGGAAGTATCAGCAATGCTCAAAAAACTTTTAGGCTTAATATTTAGCGTCTGCCTGCTGCTAAGCTGCGGCTTAGCAGCTGCGGCGCCTGCGTCCGCCCTGTTCGGCAACGCCAGATATCTCATCTGCATCCATAAGCAAAGCTACCGCCTTGACGTCTATCAGCAGGATGTGGCGGAAGCAGTCTGCAGCTATCCTATCGCTGTTGCCAAAAACCCCGGTGACAAGCAATATACCGGCGACAATTGCACCCCCACCTCCTGGGGCAGTGCAGCAGCTATTCCATCCTACTACACAGGTGCGGCAGTAGGCGTTCCTTCGGCGCAGGTTCCATTCCGCATCGAAGAGATTTGCCCGGCGCATTACTGGACGCACGATTTCGGTGACGGCAAGGGCGTAATTGAAGGCGCCTACGGTCCCTGGTTCCTTTCGCTGGACACCGGCTGGATAGGCATAGGCATTCACGGTACGCATGACCCCGCCTCTATCGGCACGATGGCCTCCGAAGGCTGCATCCGCCTGCGCAATGCGGATATTCAAAGCCTGAAGGAGCTTGTCTGCAGCGATAACGGCGGCATAGGCACAGGTGTAATCATCACCGAAGATTAAACTGAATCACAACAAACAAAACAAGGAGCTGTCACAGCTAAAGCGTGACCGCCCCTTGTTTTTTATTTTTCCTATAAACCAGCTTATTTGATGAACAGCCCCAGACCGATGCTCACCCAACGCTCGCGTCCGTCCGAAGGCTTGTTGACGATTTTGCCGTTGATAACCATTTCGCTGCTGCCGCCGCCATCATAATTGACAGCGCTCACCGCACCCAGCTTCACAAAATACTGTGCCAGCTCCGCAAGCGTCATGCCTACGGAAGCACTGCTTCTGCCGTCAATAACGAGCATTAAAAGCGTGCCGTCCTGCTTCAGACCGATTGCAGTACGGGGCGCTCTGCCACGCGCTATATCGGGAGCCATCTGCTCCTCCGCCGTGCGCACATTCACCCTGCCGTTTTCTACCAACAGTGGACCGCCGCTGACAACAGTCGTTGCCGCATCCGCAATGCTGCTGCCCAGGCTCTGCGTGAGCATTACATGGTCGCCCAGGCGCAGGCCTGCCAGCGCAGCCGCATTTGTGCCATGCCCGGAAAGCACTACGCAACCCGGCTCCAAAGGCATATCACCTACTGTAGAAACGGCAACAACACGGCCGTTTTTGATTTTTACCTCACGCCCGTACTGATTCGTTTTGGTCGAGGTAGCGTAATAGGAATTAAACAGCACCAAATCATTGGCAATGCGCGCACGGTTCATGCCCTTCAGCTGCAGCGCTCTGCCGTCAGGAAGTATTACGCTGCCGGTGTAGGCAATGTCGCGCACAATCTTCTGCTCGTTGCCCTGCACTACATAACCGCTGCGCGGAGTAGCATCCATAGCAACAAAATTGCCCTTATCCTTAACGTTGCCGATAACCCAACCGTCGGTATCAAAATACGATGCGTTAACTGCAGCCAAAAGGCCTCTTTGCGCCGCCTGCTTAGCCAGGCTGCCGCGTCCGTTATACATGCCTGCGGCCGAGAAAGGCCTCAGCTCCAGGCGTGCAGAAGGCGCAACGCTCACCAGATAGCTTACCAGCGGTCTGCCGTTCAGCTCCTCCTGCGCATAGGTATAGGTAACGCCGCCTGCCAGCTGCGTCGTGGTTTTGCTGATAGGAATGCGGTAAATATCCAGCACCAGACGGTCAGGATTTTTCAGGTTATACAGCTTGTACTGGCAATCTTTGGTTAAATCTATAACCACCTGAGCCTTTTTCTTCTTTTTGACAGGTACAGTGATATTTTTAATCACCGCATCCTGCTTAAAGACAGGCTTCTGCGTCAGCGCCGTACCCTCAGGCAAGGTAACCACCAGCTGCAAGCCGTTTTTTTCGGCAGTATATTTAACAGGCTCCCTGCTGTCGAACACCAGACGTACTCGCGCAGGACTAACGCTGCTGCGTACCGCCGTAACAGGAGCGGCGCTCGCCGCAAGCGGAGCGGCGCACAGCGCAGCCAACATAAGAACAGAACATATCAGTTTTTTGAAATTCATATTCAGGACCTCTTAAGAGAAAAACAAAATGTTGAGGGAAGAAAAGAGTATATTAGAGCGTCGTGTGTATACGCCCCCTTCCGCCTCGCTACGCTCGGCACCTTCCCCAAAGGGGCAGGCAAGAAAGTTAGCAGAACACCAAAGCAAGTAATTGATATACCGTGCAGCGAATAAAAATTTTAGCAAATGAGTGTCCGGAACCATAGAAACAAGGCAACCGAAAACTAAAAGTTACTTGCGAACAAAATCAGCGCCGCATGTTTCGTACTGGTTCCACACGAAATTTGCGTTGTGCCCTGTGGGCACGGAAAAATTTTTCCTAAGCGTAACGATATGTCAATTACGCAGCACACAGCCCCCTTCCGCCTCGCTACGCTCGGCACCTTCTCCAAAGGGGCAGGCAAGAAAGTTAGCAGAACACCAAAGCAAGTAATATATCGTGGCACAACCCTCAGTCATCGCCTTCGGCGATGCCAGCTCCCTTGACGCTAAGACCCAGTTTATCGCAAGCTATGCGTCGCGAGAAACTGTTGGTCGTGCTAATGTCGCTTTGCGACGCAGGGAGCATATAAAAGTTCGACTAACTTGCAAAAGTCAGCGTTTAACAAGCACTGTATATCTCCCCTGAAAGGGGAGGTGGCTGCGAGCTTTTGCGAGCGGACGGAAGGGTTGCAATATATTAATTGCGACACCATATACCCTTCTTCTTCACATCTACACAAAAGGAGCTGCCAACGGCAGCTCCTCCCAAAATCAAAAATCAATACCCAAGCATCAATCAACCAGATTAGACGCAGTATAAACAGTACCAGGATGCAGCTTATCCAGATTCTCCAGCGCCTTGCCGGTGCCAAGAGCAACACACTCCAACGGATCATCGGCAATATGCGTAGTAATACCGGTTTCACGCTGCATAATCTCAGCCAGACCGTCAAGCAGCGCACCGCCGCCGGTCAGATAAATACCGTTATCAACAATATCCGCAGCCAGCTCCGGCGGGCATTTTTCCAGAACACCACGCACAGTAGCAATCAAGGAAGCAACAGCATCCTCCAGCGCCACACGGCAATCCTCCGAGCTTACGCTGAAGGTAGTCGGCAGACCGGTAACCATATCACGGCCGCGCACAGTAATAGACTCATTGCGTCCGTCAGTAATAACAGTAGCAACATTCATCTTGATTTCCTCAGCAGTACGTTCACCTATAAGCACATTATGTACCTTCTTCACATGGCGCACAATAGCCTCATCAAAATGGTCGCCGCCGATACGGATAGAAGAATCCACAACAATACCGCCAAGGCTCAGCACAGCGATATCGGTAGTACCGCCGCCGATATCAACAACCATGTTGCCGCGCGGTACGGAAATATCAATACCGGCGCCAAGAGCAGCAGCCAGCGGCTCCTCAATCAGATAGGTTTTGGAAGCACCGCCTTGGGTAGTAGCCTCCATAACAGCACGCTTTTCTACCGAAGTAATACCGATAGGTACACAGGTCATAACACGCGGCTTGAAAAACAGGCTCTTGCCCGCAACCTTCTCAATAACATAAGCCAGCAGCTTCTGCGTTACGGTATAATTTGCAATAACGCCTTCCTTCAGCGGACGGATAGCAACGATACTGCCGGGAGCACGTCCCAGCATTTCTCTGGCATCATCGCCCACAGCCAGCACCTTGTTGCGCACCTTGTCAATAGCCACAACAGAAGGCTCCTTCAGGACAACGCCCTTGCCCTTGACATAAACAAGAATGTTAGCGGTACCCAAATCAATACCGATATCCATACTTTTAAACATTAGTCATATCTCCTTAATCTACATCTACGCGTTCAATATCCGCACCCAGTTTTTTCAGCTTAGCAACAATGTTCTCATAGCCACGGTCAATATGGTGCAAATCACCGATACGGGTCGTACCCTCAGCCACAAGACCGGCCAGAATCATCGCTGCGCCGGCACGCAAATCGGTTGCACGCACATCACAGCCTGTCAGCTTGCAGGGACCGTCGATAACGGCACTGCGGCCTTCGGTAGAAATCTGCGCACCCATACGGTTCAGCTCAACTACATGCATGAAACGGTTTTCAAAAACAGTTTCCGTAACCTTGCTGCGGCCCTCGGCAATAACCATCATCGCCATCATCTGCGCCTGCATATCTGTCGGGAAGCCAGGATAAGGCAGAGTTTTGATAGATACGGCCTTCAGCGGATTCTTGCCGATAACGCGCACCTTATCAATATCCTCTTCTACTACGGCACCTGCTTCGCGCAGCTTCGCAATCAGCGGCTTCTGGTGCTCCGGCAGAACATTTTCCACAACAACATCACCGCCAGTCATAGCAGCAGCAATCATATAAGTGCCTGCCTCAATACGGTCCGGAATAATGGTATAGTCTGCACCGTGCAGCTTGTCTACACCCTCAATGCGGATAGTATCGGTACCGGCACCGCGGATTTTGGCACCCATCTTATTCAGATAGTTGGCCAGATCGACAATCTCCGGTTCTTCGGCAGCATTTTCCAAAATAGTAGTACCCTCAGCAAGAGAAGCTGCCATCATAATATTTTCGGTAGCACCTACGCTCGGGAAATCAAAATAAATGCTGGTACCCTTCAGTCCCTCGGGAGCACTTGCTTCAATATAGCCATGTCCCTGTTCGATTTTTACACCCAGAGCCTCAAAGCCCTTGAGATGAATATCAATCGGACGAGCACCGATAGCGCAGCCGCCGGGCATAGAAATACGCGCTTTACCGATACGCGCCAACAGAGGTCCCATTACCAGAAAGGACGCACGCATGGTACGCACCAGCTCATACGGTGCTTCATACGAGGTTATCTCAGTGCTGTCGATATCCAGCACATTCTTTTCCGGACTGCATTCCACGGACAGTCCCAGACATTTTAAAACTTCACTTATAGTATGCACATCTTCCAGCATCGGAACTTCATCAAGATGACTAGGGGTAGTTCCCAGGATAGAAGCTGCAATAATCGGCAGTACAGCGTTTTTCGCACCGCTGGTTTTAACTGCACCAACGAGGCGGTTTCCGCCCTTCACAATTAGTTTTTCCAAAATAACCCTCCTGCATATGCGAAGTCGGAAAAATTTTTCCGTAACAAATATTTTATCATCAAACACAGGCTCTTTTCAAGACTTAATAAAAATCCGGAAAATTTTGCCACAGGCATATTTCGCCCGACCTTATAAGAAAAAGCCGGCACTGCTTCCGGCTCAGAAATTCACCCGCTGGCGGTCTGCTAAAATATTATAATAGGTTTCCTTCTCCATTAATTCCCTGCGGATAGCCTTTTTAGCATCCTCATCAGCACATTCCGCCAGACGCTTGCGCAAAAAAGCTATATCCTGCTTCAGCATCAGCATTTTGTTTCCTGCCAGACTTTCTACGATATCAGCCATCTTACAGTCACCGTCCTTACTTATATATCTTGTGCTTCTTCTCAAGAAGCTTAGCGGCCTTGCCTAGTTCTACATATTATAGTCTACTATAAGCAAGTTTAATATGCAAGGAAAAATCTGTGACAAAACGCAAAAACCGCCCGATGAGATTTATTTGCGTTTTTCCTAGGAAGTTTGCAGCTAAAATTGCATTTTTCATAGGAACTTTGTGTGTAAGTACATTTTTCATATGAAAAACGCAGAAACATCGGCATTAACGATTCTGACGATACGAAAACCGTCAGCTTGCCGCTTTATCTGCTTTGGAATATCAAAAGTTATTTATAAATATGCGCAAACACCCGAAGCCATTACGACTTCGGGTGTTTTGTTTATTGCGACATGACTTGCTATATTCTTTTAGGGCAAGCCTTCCTGCACTCACAAACGCTCTACTTTTGCCTCACCGTGCCACATAAATTTGGTTGCCAAAGCCAAAAGCTCTGCATCCTCCAAGCCCTCGCTAACTACAACCACATCGGCCTGCAAAAGGCTCACGCTCAAATCGCAGAACATTTTGCGCAGCTCGTTAATCATCTCGGCATCACCGTCATTAACAACGCCCGGCGTACGCTCTGCCAGATGCCAGTAAAGCTGCTTTAAAATATAGCTTTCGTTTTTATTGTACTCTTTGATGTTATCAATAATATTATAAGGATAGACTTCTGCGTCACGCCACGTAGCCTTATACGCATCGAGCACTTTATTTTCATACTCCTGCTTATAAGCTGCCCAGCCCTCGCGGTCGTCAAATTTCAGCATATCCTCCAGCTTATCACGGCAGCTGATAACCTTACGGCAGCGTACAAGCATCGCATAAATCAGCGCCCGCTCCGCTTCCGTCGCCTGCACAGGCTCCGGCGTAATCGTAAAAACCTGTAAGCCTTCATTCAATTTATGGCGACGCTCTGCCTCCAGGCGTGCCATTTTCAGATGCTGCATTGAAAGCAGGCTGTCCTCACAGCTCACAGGCAGCCCCTGTGCCTGCAAGCCGGCAATTTCGTTCTCATTACATAAAACTAAAATACGCTGCTTTTTCTCTGCCTGCGAAAGCTCGTTAAGGGTATTCATTTGCTGCTCTCCAGGAAAGCAGCGAATGCTTTATAGGTGTAATAAACATCCAGCTTAGAGCTCAGCTCGAACGGAGAATGCATGCACAGAATAGGTACACCAAGGTCAACTACGTCCATATCCATAGCAGCAACATACAATGCAACGGTACCGCCGCCGCCTTCATCAACAGCGCCCAGCTCGCCAATCTGCCAGAAAACATCCGCCTCATCCATAATGCTGATAACCTTGGCCATCGTTTCGGCACTGGCATCGTTGGAGCCGGATTTGCCGCGCGCACCGGTATATTTTGTCAGTACAGGGCCTTTGTTGACGAAGCAGCTGTTGCGTTCTTCATATACGGAAGCAAAGCTCGGATCGTAGGCACCGTTGACATCGGAGGAAAGTGCAGTAGTATTGCGCAGCAGCTTGCGGATGTTGGCACCCTGAGTTGCTGCCAAATCCTCCAGATAGTGCAGCACGAAATCAGAATTCAGACCGGTGTTGCCGTAGGAACCGATTTCCTCTTTATCTGCCAAAACTGTAACAGTGGTGTAATACGGTGCTTTAGTATCGATTTCCGCAGTCAGTGCGGTATAAGCGCAAACCTTATCGTCCTGGCCATAGGCACCAATCAGGCTGCGGTCCAGACCTACATCCTGCGCCTTGGTTGCGGGAACAAATTCAATTTCCGCACGCATAAAATCATGCTCGGTAATACCGTACATTTCGTTGAGCAGAGCCAGCGCATTCAGCTTTACGGCATCCTTTACGCCTTCTTCTTCGCTTTCGTCAACAAAAGGCAGGCTGCCGATAACAATATTCAGCTCCTCGCCCTTAATGCCTTCGCCCAGCTTGCGCTCGTTCTGCTTAGCGCCCAGATGCGGCAGCAAATCGGTTACACAGAATACGGGGTCGCCGGCATTTTCGCCCACGCATACCTTCACCATCTCACCGTTCTTTTTGATGATAACGCCGTGCATAGCCAGAGGCACGGTCACCCATTGGTATTTGCGGATACCGCCGTAATAATGCGTTTTGAAATAAGCCATCTCATGGTTTTCGTATACCGGATTCGGTTTTAAATCCAGACGCGGAGAATCGATATGCGCAGCGTTCAGGCGCACGCCTGCCTCCAGCGGCGCGGTACCGAAGGTGGACATAGCCAGAGATTTGCCGCGGTTAACAAAGTAGACCTTGTCACCGGGTTTATATGCCTTGCCTTCTTCGAAGGGAACATAGCCTGCAGCAGCCAGCTTTTCTACAGCCTTGGCGGTAAATTCGCGCTCTGTTTTAGCAGTATTCAAAAATTCCTTATAGCCTTCGCAGTAAGCAAACGCTGCTTCCTTGGCAGCAGTATTTTTCTTAGCGATATGGGGGAATTCCCATGTCAAATTCTTTTGCAATTCCTTTGCAGTTGTCATAATCTATCACTCCTTGCATAAGCTTTGGTAAGCGGTGCCAAACGACACTATGTAAATAATACCACAAATGGCACCATTTGGGGAGAGGAAGGGAAATGTATACAATACAAAAACCCCCGCCCTGACGGACGGGGGTAATTTTTTTGGCATTGTCGCAATGCTTATTACAGCTTGTGAGTAGTACGCAAGCGGGCAACAGCTCTCTTCAGCGCGTTTTCAGCACGAACAGTGTCAATGTCTTCGCTCTTGGAAGCAAGACGTTGCTCTGCACGTTCTTTAGCTGCAGTTGCACGAGCGGTATCAATATCTGCATCAGCTTCGGCAATAGTTGCCAGAACGGTGCATTTATTGTCTTTCATTTCCAGAAAGCCGCCGCAAACAGCAAATTCTTTAACGCTGCCGTCGGTGAACTCCAGCTTCATCGGCGCAATATCCATGGTCGCAATGATAGGCATATGTCTAGCTTTGAGACCCAGATTACCGGACAAAGCACGGAAACCCACATAAGTTACTTCTTCAGAAGCGAACAGCATCTTATCCGGCGTGACAATTTCAAAAGAAAACGGAGTAGCCATCTGTTAATCCTTCATAGTTGCAGCCTTGGCAACAGCGTCATCAATGGTACCAACCATGTAGAAAGCACCTTCCGGCAGGTCATCATGCTTGCCTTCGAGGATTTCTTTGAAGCCGCGGATGGTTTCCTTCAGAGGAACATATTGACCGGGGGTACCGGTGAACTGTTCAGCAACGAAGAATGCCTGGCTGAGGAACTTCTGAATCTTACGAGCACGAGCAACAGTTACTTTGTCTTCCTCGCTCAATTCTTCCATACCCAGAATTGCGATGATATCTTGCAATTCTTTGTAACGTTGCAGGATAGCCTGTACGCCACGAGCAACATGATAATGCTCTTCGCCGATTACCAGCGGATCGAGGATACGGCTGGTGGAGTCGAGCGGGTCAACTGCCGGATAAATACCAAGCTCTGCGATTTGACGAGACAATACGGTGGTTGCATCCAAGTGAGCGAAGGTGCCTGCCGGAGCCGGGTCAGTCAAGTCATCCGCAGGTACATATACAGCCTGTACGGATGTGATAGAACCGGTCTTGGTGGAGGTAATACGCTCTTGCAGTGCGCCGATATCGTTTGCCAGAGTAGGTTGGTAACCTACTGCGGAAGGCATACGGCCGAGCAATGCGGATACTTCGGAACCAGCCTGAATGAAACGGAAAATGTTATCGATAAAGAGCAGTACGTCCTGGCCGCCAACATCACGGAAGTATTCTGCCATGGTCAGGCCGGTCAGACCAACACGCATACGTGCTCCAGGAGGCTCGTTCATCTGGCCGTATACAAGAGCAGTCTTGTTGATAACGCCAGACTCTTTCATTTCGCCCCACAGGTCGTTGCCTTCACGAGTACGTTCGCCAACGCCTGCGAATACGGAATAGCCGCCGTGTGCAGTAGCAATGTTATGGATAAGCTCCATAATAATAACGGTTTTACCTACGCCAGCACCGCCGAACAGACCGATTTTACCGCCCATTGCATACGGAGCGATAAGGTCAACGACTTTAATGCCGGTTTCCAAAATTTTAGTAGCTGTAGCCTGTTGGTCAAAGCTCGGAGCCGGTCTATGAATAGGCCAGTGATCAGCTGCTTCAACCGGAGTGTCATCATGGTCTACAGTTTCACCTAAAACGTTGAAGATACGGCCCAGTACACCAGGACCAACCGGAACGCTGATAGGAGCGCCGGTATCTACAACTTCCATGCCACGAACCAGACCGTCGGTGGAGCTCATAGCAACAGCGCGGACAATGTTATTGCCGATGTGCTGCATAACTTCTGCGGTCAGGTGGATTTTTACTTTACCCTCATCGGTGGTGCCGTCAATGTGCAGTGCGTTGAGGATAGCAGGCATGCTTTTAGGAGGAAACTCTACGTCGATAACAGGGCCTACAACTTGTACGATTCTACCTGTATTCAAGGTTTTAGCCTCCCTACGAAATATCTAATTAGTTTTGTGCCTGTTTCAGAGCTTCTACGCCGCCAACGATTTCGTTCAGCTCGCGGGTAATGGAAGCCTGACGTGCCTTGTTATAGGACAGCTCCAGGTTTTGTACCAGCTTGCCTGCGTTATCGGTAGCAGAGCTCATAGCAGTCATACGAGAACCCAACTCACTGGCAGCAGATTGTACCAGTGCAGCGTAAACTACAGTTTCCAGATACTTAGGTGCAAGTACCTGCAGAGTTTCGTCTTCATCAGGCTCGAAAATAAAGCTTGCGCTAGCTTTGCCTTTCTCCTTTACAGGAGGCTCTACCGGCAGAATCTTGTCGCTGGTAGGAATTTGGGACAAAGCGGTTTTGAAAAGTGTAAACACAATATGCAGCTCGTCGAAATGCTCGTCAGCAAATTGTTTGATTGCATCCTGAGCAATTTCTACTGCATTTGCGTAAGACGGTCTGTCGGAGTAGCCGAAGTGGCTGCTCAGCACTTTATAGCCGCGACGTTGGAAGAAATCTCTAGCCTTACGGCCGCTGGTGATAATGACTACGTCATGCTCACATTCGGAAATCTCCGCAACTGCTTTTTTCAAAGCGTTGGAACTATATGCGCCTGCCAGACCTTTATCAGAGGCGAGCACCAGATAACCAACTTTTTTAACATCACGATGTTGAAGCAGCGGGTGTTTTTTGGCACTTAAGCCTGCAAGGATGCTCGGATCGCTCACAACGCTGGATAACACTTCTTTGATCTTGATGGCATACGGACGGCTTGCAGCAGCTCTTTCCTGCGCTCTTCTGAGGCGGGCAGCAGCAACCATTTTCATAGCCTTCGTGATCTTGCCAATGTTACCTACGCTTTTCATGTGGCGATGAATCTCGCGTGCAGTAGCCATTAGTTAATCACCTACCTTCACTAACAAAGGTATCCTTGAACTCGGCGATAGCTTTCTTCAGAGCTTCTTCGTTCTCATCAGTGATTTTCTTGGTTTTGATGATGTCTCCGCCAACTTCCGGATGGTTAGCTTCCATGAAGTCCAGGAATTCTTTTTCGCAGCGGGTTACATCTTTAACTGCTACGTCATCCAGATAGCCTTTGGTACCAAGGTAAATAGCCATAACCTGTTTTTCAACAGACAACGGGCTGTATTGGCCTTGTTTCAGAACCTCGGTCAGACGTTGACCACGGTCCAGCTGTGCTTTGGTAGCTTTATCGAGGTCAGAAGCAAACTGAGCAAATGCTGCCAGCTCGCGGAACTGAGCCAGATCCAGACGTAAGGTACCTGCAACCTGCTTCATAGCTTTGATCTGAGCAGCACCACCTACACGGGATACAGACAGACCGGAGTTGATAGCCGGACGGATACCGGAGTAGAACAGCTCGGATTCAAGGAAGATCTGACCGTCGGTAATAGAAATTACGTTGGTCGGAATGAAGCCGCCTACGTCACCTGCCAGGGTTTCGATGATCGGCAGTGCGGTGATGGAACCGCCCTTCAGTTCATCGTTCAGCTTAGCAGCGCGTTCCAGCAGACGGGAATGCAAATAGAATACGTCGCCAGGGTATGCTTCACGTCCTGGAGGACGACGGAGCAGCAGGGACATTGCACGGTATGCAACAGCGTGTTTAGACAGGTCGTCGTATACGCACAGAACGTCTTTGCCCTGATCCATGAAGTATTCAGCCATGGTTACGCCAGCGTACGGAGCGAGGTATTGCAGCGGAGCGGAGTCAGCAGCAGTAGCAGCAACGATGATGGTGTATTCCATAGCGCCGTGTTGTTCCAGAGTACGAACAATACGAGCGATGTTAGAAGCCTTTTGGCCAATAGCTACATAAATGCAGATAACGCCCAGACCTTTTTGGTTGATAATGGTGTCGATTGCAACTGCAGTCTTACCGGTACCACGGTCGCCGATGATAAGTTCGCGCTGACCACGTCCGATAGGAACAAGTGCGTCGATACATTTAATACCGGTTTGCAGCGGGGTATCAACGGATTTACGATCTGCGATACCATGTGCAGGAGATTCAACCGGACGACGAGCTGCAGCAGCGATTTCGCCTTTGCCGTCGATTGGGTCACCGATAGCGCTAACTACACGGCCCAGCAGGTTTTCACCAACAGGAACCTCCATGATGCGGCCGGTACGGCGAACAACGTCGCCTTCTTTGATTTTGGTCTCGCCGCCCATCAGTACGATACCAACGCTGTCCGGGTTCAGGTTCAGAACCATGCCGGATACGTTGTGGGGCAGTTCAACTAATTCGCCAGCCATAGCGTTTTTCATACCGATAACGGTTGCGATGCCGTCACCGATTTTTTCTACGATACCAACTTCTTCCAGATCAGCATCCACATTGTAATTCTCCAGCTTGTTGCTGAGAGCATCACCCAGGGCTTCCGGTTTGGTGTACTCGTGAACGTCGATGCCGTTCAGAGCAACTTCCATTTTCTTCAGCTTGCGCAGTGCGGAAGCGTCGAATACCTTATCGCCAACTTGTACGATGATGCCGCCGAGGATAGACGGGTCAACTTTCTTGTTCAGGAAAATCTCACGGCCCAGTTTCTCGGTCAGGATTACAGAAATGGATTGATACTCGTCAGCCGACAATTTCTTGGCGGTAGTAACGTTTACATCTAACAGCTCTTTAATGGAGCCCAGATCGATTTTGAAGTCGGACAATTGTTGCTTAATTAAAGCAATATTTTCTTCTGTCTTCATATTGTACCAATCACCTCCGAATACCGGGGTTTTGCCTGCTGTTTCGCATTTCAGCGGCATACTTCCGGCTTAATAGGGAAAGCAGCAAAATTATTTCATGATAGAATCAACGATTTTGCTGGCCATTTTTTTGTCTTCTTCAGAACCTAACTTTTGTTCTACGATCTTGCTAGCAGCAATCATGGACAGGTTGATAACTTGTGCACGAACTTCGTCCATAGCTTTCTTCTGTTCCAGTGCGATTGCTTCTTTAGCAGTTGCAATAACCTGATCTTGTTCAGCTTTGGTGTCTGCCATGATTTTGTCATGAGCAGCTTGAGCAGTTTTGCGGGCAGCATCAACAATAGCTTGAGCTTCTTGTTTAGCTTCAGCCAGCTTTGCAGCGTATTCAGCTTTAACTGCTTCTGCGTCAGTCTTAGCCTTTTCTGCAGCTTCCAGATCGCTTGCAATTTTGTTCTTACGCTCTTCCATAATGTTGCATACGGGTTTGTAAGCGAATTTTGCAAGAACGAAAACTAAAACCAAAAAGTTCAGGATCTGCGCGATAAGTGTTGCATTGAAGTTAACCAATTATAGCACGCTCCTTTTTGTAATATCTTGCAAAATTAAATTATTTAATGAACGGGTTAGCGAATACCAGAACGATAGCGATTACATAGCACAGAATAGGCATGGATTCGATCAAGCCTACGCAAACCAGCATGTTGGTAAAGATTTTACCAGCTTCTTCCGGTTGACGAGCCATGGATTCAATAGATTTGCCGCACATGTTGCCGTTACCGATACCAGCGCCAGCAGCAGCACCCAAGCAAACAAGGCCTGCACCGATTACAGATGCAGCAGTAATGATTGCATTTTCAGACATTTGTTTCATCCTTTCGAAATTGTGATTTTAAATTTTTTTTGCTTAAAAAGCTTAGTGTTCGTCGTGGCTAGCAAATGCCAGTGCATAGCTGCCCAAAGACAAAATGGTAAAGATAAAAGCCTGAACGAAGCCAATGAACAGGGAGAACATTACCCACAGTTCAGGAACTACCCACGGAGCCAGCTGATACAGTACGATCAACAGGATTTCGCCTGCCAGGATGTTACCAAAGAGACGAAGAGCCATGGTCAGCGGTTTAGTCACTGCATCCAAAAGATGCAACGGCAGGAATGCCGGACTCGGGCTGATGAAATGTTTAAAGTGGCCGATACCTTGTTTCGCCACACCAACGCAGTACGCGCTAAACGCAATTAGCAAAGAAAGCGCAAAGCAGGTATTAATGTCATTGGTAGGTGAAGTCCAGTGAACGCCAATCTGCGGAAGCAAAATGCCCAGTTCGTTTGCTACCAGGATAAACATAAACAAGGTAACGATGAACGGTGCCATAAATTTACGGCCTTTGGATCCCAGGTTGTCTTCCATCAGACCATTTAAGAAATCAAGAATGATTTCCATTGCATTCTGCAGTCCGGAAGGAACCATTTTCGGGTTCTTACAAACCAGAAGGAACAGTACGAAGACGATTGCCATGGTTACCCAGGTCATGTACATGGTTTGCATGTTAACCTCACCTAAAAAGGTAGATTGGGTAAGGTAATGGATAATCTCTCCGGATTTTTCTGCACCTTCAGCTGCTGCATTTCCCATTTTTACACACTCCTTTCTTCACGCCCTCTCATTTTGATGTTGGTACGCGATAAATAATAGATTTAAAATAAAGAATATATGTATCAGAAGAAACCCGCCGAATGCGCCATGCACAGCAAGCTTCATCCTTAACATCGTAATAATAAACGCGGCCGCAGCGACCAGTCGGGCCCAGCGGAAGCGCTTCATGATTTTCAGTCCCTGCTTGGGCACCTCTACATAAGGCAGAGATTTTTTAATGCCTAAGAACAGAATGGACAAATCTATCGTGCCGGCCAGCACGCCGCAAAGCACGCCGTGGGCAAAGGCACTGCGCTGCCATAACCAGAGCGGCACCGCTACGAGCAGCGCGCACATACAGATGCGCGCTACAAAGGCGTTCGCGCCGTTTCTTGCTATGGGAGTCAAATCAAAATTACTTTTCATCCTTCTTATGTTCGGTGTCCCGTGAAAGGACGCTCCTCTGAATCAGATTATAGTAGGTCATAACAAGTGAAACTATTGCCAAACCGATGCAGATTCCCCGCATCGTATGGTCGCCGGTTTCCAGATGACGGTCGAGCCAGTCGCCGCCGAAGTACGCCAGCATAAAATCAATCACGGCCATAAACGCCAGAGAGGACACAGTAGCCAAAGCTTCAAGCATCCGCATATGCTCCTTATCGGGTGTTTTGTTAGTCATGATTTTTTCACCACAGCACGAATTCACAAATTAATCATATTTACTCTTTTAATTTTAATATTTTTCACAGTTTCTGTCTACGCCTTAGACGCAAATTCCGGCAAATTTTCTACATCAAAGCCATTTTTTCTTAAAATAGCATGGATAATACGCTCGCAGGCCTTGCCGTCACCATAAGGATTGGCAGCCTCCGCCATGGAGCGATAATGCTCGGCATCGTCTAAAAGCAGATTGGTTTCGCGCAGCACATCATCATAAGCGGTGCCTACGAGCTTAACCGTACCGGCTTCAACAGCCTCCGGACGTTCGGTGGTATCACGCAGAACCAGTACAGGCTTGCCTAAGGCAGGAGCCTCCTCCTGAATTCCGCCGCTGTCTGTGAGCACGATATCAACCTTAGCCATCAAATTGGCAAACGGTTCATATTCCATAGGCTCAATCAGATGTACTCTGTCTAAATGTCCCAGCTCCTCGCGAACGATTTCACGCACCTTGGGGTTTTTGTGTACCGGGAAAATTGCTTCCACATCGGGATGCGCTTCCAGCACACTCTTCAAAGCGCGGTATACATGACGCATAGGCTCGCCCAGGTTTTCACGGCGGTGGGTAGTCATCAGAATCAGACGATGACCGCTGGCAAATACCTTATTGAACTCCTCGTCCTCAAAGCGGTAGCCTTCCTTCACCGTAGTCTGCAGAGCATCGATAACAGTGTTGCCTGTTACCAGAATCTGCTCGGGGCAGATGTTTTCCTTCAGCAGGTTAGCCTTGCTGGTAGAAGTCGGTGCAAAGTGCATATCGGCAATCGCACCTGTCAGCTTGCGGTTCATTTCCTCCGGATAGGGAGAATATTTATTACCGGTACGCAGGCCTGCTTCCACATGGCCCACGGGAATCTGCGCATAAAAGGCAGCCAGAGCACCGGCAAAGGTAGTCGAGGTGTCACCATGCACCAGCACCATATCGGGCTTTGCTTCCTCCATAACGGATTTCAGGCCCATCAGCGCGCGGGTAGTAACATCATATAGGGTTTGACCTGCCGACATAATATTCAAATCATAATCAGGCGTAATGCCAAACAAATCCAGTACCTGATCAAGCATCTCGCGATGCTGTGCGGTAACTGCCACAATCGGCTGAATATATTCGGGATATTTACGCATTGCCAGCACCAGCGGGCACATTTTGATGGCTTCCGGACGAGTGCCGAAAACTGTCATTAACTTTATCTTCTCCACGGTTCTTCCTCCCCCTTATCTGTCGTTCAGAATACCGATTTTCTTAGCACCAACGGCAACTGCCGTAATAATAACCGCTATAATAAGTGCGGCGTAGAAGCCGTCAAACTCTGCCCACAGCACAGCTGCGATACCGAGCACGGCTGTAATAGCATACATCAGCAGAACTGCCTGCTTCTGGTTCATGCCCATCGCCAGCAGGCGGTGATGCAAATGGCCCTTATCGGGCTGGAAAATTGGGCGGCCGTTGCTGTAGCGGCGCATAATCGCGAAGGCTGTATCCATAATCGGCAGGCCCAGTGCAATCGCTGGTACAATCAGCGCTACGGTAGCAGCAGTCTTGACTGCGCCGTAAACCGAAATAGCTGCCAGCATATAGCCGATGAACATACTGCCTGTATCGCCCATGAAAATAGTAGCGGGATTAAAATTATAGCGGATAAAACCGATAATGCCGCCGGCCAGAGCCGCAGTCATTACAGCTATATGGTAATAACCCATCTGAACCGCAACCAGAATGACCGTCATGGAAGCAATCGCAGATACGCCTGCTGCCAGGCCGTCCAGACCGTCAATCAGATTGACAACGTTCGTAAAGCTGATAACCCAGAAAATTGTCAGCGGTATAGAAATAAACCATTCGTTAAGATAAAAATAGCCGCCGAAGGGATTGTTCAGCCATTCGATACGGATATCAAAGGCCACAAGTACGCAGGCAGCAAAAATCTGCCCCAGCAGCTTGACCTTTGCCGGCAGCTGATATTTGTCATCCAGTACGCCTACGATGGCAATCACGCTGCCGCCAAGCAGAATGCCGACAATATCCTTCGTCAGCTCCAAGCTTGCCACTGCGGCAATCATAAAGGCAATATAAATAGCCAGACCGCCAAGACGCGGCATAATCTTCTTATGCACCTTGCGGTTATCGGGCTTGTCAATCGCGCCGATTTTAAAGGCTAATGTTTTAATATAAGGGGTCAATATATAGCTCACCAGAGCGGCAAGCAGAAAAGGGAAACCATAAGCACTTAACATTTATTCTTTCTCCACCGGACCTGATTCGTCGCACACAAAAAACACTAAACTATTCATTCCTTATATAGTATAACATTTTTGACACTTGCGTCAATTACTTTTATTACAAAAATGATGAAACAAGCCATTTTTTCCGCAAAATTCTCCCGAATTATTCCCATTTATTATAGCATAATATCATTAAGGGAATATATCCTTTTGGCATAACTTATATATTGTTTCGGTTCTCCGGATGTTGCCTGTTAAAAATTCTTACGGATTTATCTCATATCGCAGACTTTTTACAGATGATTTTTCAGAAATAATCACCGTTAAGGCTTTTTTAACTTCACTTTTCTCCTGTCTGCTGTAAATCGGCTCTGAAAAAAAATCAAGTAAACTCCTCTATCGTAACACAGCGAAAATTTATGTTAAATTTATAGTTTTTTTATCCACTTTCTGCTAAAATTAAATTTAAGAAAGGGAGGGATGAGAATGCTGTCCAAGAGCTCATTTTTCACAACAATTCTGCTGCTTCTGCCTGCTCTGGCAAGCGCACAGACAGCAGATGATGATCTGCAGCTGGAGCTGCGTTATTATGCACCTAAACTGAAATTTACATCTCACGGAATTGTGCCTGCTGCTTACAGTAATTTCCGCGATACGCTCAACATTAAAAACGGTAATGCACCCGAATACAGGTTAAGCGGCAAAAACTGGTATGTAGATTACATAGCTATCCACGAAAAAGGCTATGCCTCACACCACATTCCGGCACAAGGCAGCCTGATTCCGGCGGACAGCCGCACCAAGCTGAATCTGGACTATGCTTCCTTTAACTATCTTTCTCCCATCAAAACAACAGAAAACGGCACCGCCTACTGGCTCGCAGGCCTGCGCTGTTACCGCTTCGATACTGCGTTGCAGTTCAGCAGTCCCGTACCGGCACTTAACAAAAAGTATGCTAAGCAGCTGAACCAGTTCGCCCCTGCCTTCGGCATCGGCGGCAAGCATTACCTTGATGAGGCACACCGGCTGCAGCTTTACAGCGAGCTTTCCGGCTTGCCCTTAGGCGGCCGCGGGCACACCTACGACCTTGATATCGGCGTAAAATACAGTCCTTGTAAAAACCTCAGCGCCAACGCCGGCTACCGTGTTCTGGATTTGAAAATCAAAAACGATGACGGCACCGGTCTGTACAAGCTTTCCGGCTGGTACGGCGGCCTGAGCTACAGCTTTTAACATTTTATTATGAAAACCAAAGAGGAGGTTCCGGCATGAAAACAATCACCGCTTTACTTATGGCAACACTTATTATGTGTCCCTGCAGCAGCATCATGGCTAAAAATCCTGCTGCCTCTGTAACCGACAAAGCGCAAAAGGCATCAATTTCTACCATTAAAGATTTGGATAACGGGCGTTTGTACGTAATGGATTATACGGCAGACTATAAGCTGGACAAAATGCTGCAGCAGAATATCAACAGCGTTGACACCATGCTGGCCTTCGTCGGCAGGGAGCTTCTAGGCGCAGCTAAACCGGCTCCGGGCGCTATTGATGCCGGTTGCAGTGCCTTCGCCGGACGCACGGAAGAAGGCAAGCCTATCTACGGACGCAACTTTGACTATAAAATGAAAATGACTGCCGTAATGGTACGTACTGCTCCTAAGGACGGCTATCGCTCTATCGGTATGGCTGATGCAGGCTGGGTAGGATACGATATCGGCAGCCTCAGCGACGGCAAGAGTGATTTATCGGCAGCAGTAGCAATGCCATACCTGATTATGGACGGTATGAACGAAAAGGGCCTTGCTGTCAGCGTGCTGAAGCTGGACGGCAAGCCTACGCACCAACGCACCGGCAAGCCTCAGATTACAACAACAGCTGCTCTGCGCCTGATGCTTGATAAGGCAGCCAATGTAGACGAAGCTTTAGCATTATTGGAAAAATATGATATGAATTCATCTATGGAAACTGCCAACTTCCATTTTCTGCTCAGCGATGCAGACGGGAAAAACGTTGTTTTGGAATATACTATTGATGATATGACTGTTATCGATACCAATTATGTTGCCAACCATTATCTGGCACCCAAAATGCATGGATTGGGACACGCCTATGACCGCTTTGCTGTACTGGATTCTGCTGTAAAGTTTAAAAAGAGCATCTTTACGCCCTTTGAAGCTATGTCCCTGCTTTCCCTGGTCAGTCAGCCGGAAACCGAAGAAGCAACCAGCATGACGCAATGGTCCGTAGTATATAATCTGCATGACCTGACAGCGCAGGTTGCCATCCGCAGAAATTATGATAAGCTGTTTAACTTTACGCTGGCAGATTTAAGCGGCAAGGCTAAAATCTAAATTATAACCATATACCTTAAGCAAAAAGAAGCTGACAGGCACAAGTGTGCCGCAGCTTCTTTTTTGTATGACCGCTTTCAGCAGTCCCAGCCAGCCTGCTGCTTCTCCTGCTCCTCTATCTGCAGGCGCACCCGCTGCGCCGTACTGCTTACAGCGGCAGCATGTCCCTCCAGCGCGGCGAAGGGTGCAAACTGCGCCGCCCGCTCTGCCAGCGGCATCTGCCGATGCCGCTTTGATACATGATGCGGCAAATTGATAATATCCTCATAACTATCGTTCATGCCTTGTGCCCTCCTATCTGTTCGTTGCGCTCCTTTGCTGTTGCCCCGTCAAGCAGGTTCATGCCCTTCAAAACGGCATTCTTGCCAAAGCGCCGCTTAATCTCCATCTGTGCCTGCTGCAATCTGTTTTCGCGCTGCCCTGCAGCCTGCCGCACTGCCTCATTCCCGAAGTCAAACAGGCTCGGCTCCCGTTCCTGCTTTTTTGCCGCCGCCTGCGCCGGAAGCACATGATTCGCCGCCAAGGTCAGCCGCCGCACCAAAAGATTGCTGTCCGTAATGCGCTCGTACAAATCCGCTGCCGCCTGCACCAGCAATTTAGATGATGAAGAAAAACACCCCAGGTTACAGCTGCCATGCGCATGCTGCGGCACCCTGCGCCCATAACGGTCAATCTTCACCACACCCTGATAGCTGCTGCCCTGCTTCAAATTATCGATGTCATAGCCCACAGTAAGCACTATCTGGTCGGTCACCAGCGCCTTGCTCACCAGCTCCAGCGCCAACGCATCCGCCATCTCGCGCAGCACCAAAAGCGCCTTCGACGATTCATACGCACGATGCAGCACCTGCCCCGAGCTCAGGCTGCAGACCTGCGGCCGGTAGCCCTTCACATCGGCAATCGTGCACGGCTCCCAACCCCAGGCATGGTCGATCAAAAGCTCCGCATTTTTACCGAAAAGACGGTACAGCAGCTCTTCATTATATACCGAACAGCGAGCTATATCACCCATAGTATATATGCCCCGCGCCTCCAGCTTGCTTGCGTAGCCACGGCCGACGCGCCAGAAATCCGTCAGCGGCCGGTGCTGCCACAGCTCACGCCGAAAGCTCTGCTCGTCCAGCTCCGCAATACGCACGCCGTTGGCATCCGCCGCAATATGCTTCGCCCGCACATCCATCGCCACCTTCGCCAAAAACAAATTAGTGCCGATGCCTGCAGTAGCGGTAATACCCGTTTCGCGTAAAACATCAAGAATAATACGCATCGCCAGCTTCCGCGCCGACAAGCCGTAAAGTTCATAATACTGCGTTACGTCCATAAATACCTCGTCCACAGAATAAACTATGATATCTTCCGGCGCCACATAACGCAGATAAATTTCGTAAATCCGCGTGCTGTATTCCATATAATAGGCCATCCGCGGCGGCGCAATAATAAAATCAAGTGCCAGCTGCGGCTCGCTCTGAAGCTGCGCATAGGAGCACGACGAACCGCAAAGCTGCCTGCCGGGAGCAGCAAAACGCCGTGCGGCATTTATCTGCTGCACACGCTGCTTCACCTCAAACAAGCGTCCGCGCCCGGGAATACCATAGCTTTTCAGCGACGGCGTCACCGCCAGACAGATGGTTTTATCCGTCCGCCGTTCATCCGCCACTACCAGATTAGTATCCAGAGGATCAAGTCCGCGCTCACGACATTCTACCGATGCATAAAACGATTTCAAATCTATAGCAATATATGTACGCTGCAACGCCTTCTCCTCCTTTACTGTCAGCTTTGTTTTTATTATAGCACCTTTAAACGTACATGTCTATATTATGATAAAAATATTTTCGTTATTTTAGACAAAGAAAATCCCCTGCACACAACCGGGCAGGGGAACAACGCAAATTCTTATTCATGCTTCTCCGGGAATTTAGGTCTGGGGAAATTCGGACCGGACGGCTTAAGCGTAAAGCCACGGCCGAAGACATCGTTAACATCACTGATAATCATAAAAGCACTGGGGTCAATCTCGCGCACAATGGAGCGTACCTTCGCCAACTGCGTCAGCTTGATGACTACAAAAACCAGCTCGCGGTGACGATGCGTAAAGCAGCCCTCGCCGCTGATATAGGTAACACCGCGGCCGACGATTTTAATAATCGCTTCCGCAATCTCCTCGTGATGCTCGCTGATGATAATAACCTTCTTTTTATAATCAAAGCCTGTCGTAAACGCATTACAGGTTTTAGTCATCACAAAAAAGGTAAGCAATGTATACAGCACTGGCTCGATGCCGAATAAGGAAACGCTGGCGAGCAGCAGGCAGATGTTGAAGGCAAAGCCTGTCGTACTGATAGAGATAGAATAATTTTTCTGGATAATAGCGCCGATAATATCCGTACCGCCGCTGGAGCCGCCCACACGATACATGCACGCAGCACCGATGCCGTAAAGCACACCGCCGGCAATGCAGGCCAGCAGCTTGTCATGCACTACAGTATAGGTCGACAAAAAATGAAAGAAATCCAGGGATACAGAAAAAGCAATAATACCATACAGCGCGCTGATAGTATATTCCCTGTCCATATACTTATAGGCTAAAAAGAACAGCGGCACGTTGCAGATTAAGCTGGTAGCGCCCATCGGCAGGCCGGCAACATAATAGGCAAGTACGGCAACGCCGCCGATGCCGCCGCTGAGCATCTTATTAGGCATATAAAAGGTATTCATCGCAATACCCATAATTGCACAGGCCAAGGTCACCATAGCATAATGGTAAAGTTTTTTCTTCAAAGCGGGATTCATAAAATTCTCCTTTGCAAGCAAAATATTCTGAATATGTTTTTTATGTATATATTGTAACACTTTAACGCAGAAAGGCAACTACTAAATATTTTTCTCGCCAAAATCCCGAACGTTCGAAAAAAATTCTTGCTATGCAGGCATAAGCAGTATAAAATAATACTGTATACAACATTAGGCAGGTGAACTTATAATGAAGCAAATAAAAGAAACGGCATATGCCAAAATAAATCTGGGACTTGATATTCTCGGCAAGCGAGAGGACGGCTACCATGAGGTAAGTATGATTATGCAGAGCGTCGGTCTGAGCGACGAGGTTGTTATCAGCAAGGGTAACGGCATTCAGATCAGCTGCAATCTGCACAACCTCAGCTGCGGTTCTGATAACCTGGCCTACAGAGCAGCCGCCCTGCTCGCAGGTCACTGCGATATTATTCCGAACGTTCACATCGCCTTGAACAAAAAAATTTTTCTGGCGGCAGGACTGGCAGGCGGCAGCAGTGATGCAGCAGCAGTTTTGCGCGGTCTGAACCGTTATTGGGAGCTTAACCTGGAAAATTATGAACTGGAGCAGCTCGCTGCACAATTAGGCAGCGATATACCCTTCTGCATCGAAGGCGGCACCATGCTGGCAACAGGACGCGGTGAAGTCCTCACCAAGCTGGAGGATATGCCCGAAACCTGGCTGGTATTAGCCAAGCCCCGCGGACTGGAGGTTTCCACCGCCTGGGTTTACCAAAACTTCAACCACGGCCGCGTGGTACATGCACCCTGCATCTGGCAGCTGGAAGCATACCTGCGCCAAGGCGGCAAAGCCATCGTTCCCTACATGGGCAATGTTTTAGAAACAGTAACTATCCCGGCACACCCCGTTATAGCCTCTATCAAGGCTGCTATGCTGGGAGCAGGCGCCTACTATTCTCTTATGAGCGGCAGCGGCCCGACCGTCTTCGGCCTTACTGCTGACAAAGAAACTGCCGAGCGCGTACAGCAGGCACTGACAGATTTTGATGTAGAAACAGCAATTACGACAACTATCGGAAGGAGAAAATAAATATGTCCGGACATTTGCAGCCTATAAAACTAGACAGCTACAAGCCTCTGCGTGAGCTTGTCTGTGAAAATATCCGTCAAGCTATTATTGACGGCACCTTCAGCCCCGGTGAACGCCTCATGGAAATCCAACTGGCTGACGAAATGGGCGTAAGCCGTACGCCCGTGCGCGAAGCAATCCGTAAGCTGGAGCTGGAAGGCTTCGTAGTTATGATTCCCCGTCGCGGTACCTATGTTGCCGATATTTCCATTAAGGATATCACCGAAATTTACGAAATCCGTATCAGCCTTGATATTCTGGCTGCCGGTCTGGCTGCCGAGCGTATTACAGACGAGGAACTGGAACAGCTTAACGGTTATCTTATTGAAATCGGCCAGCATATCGCCAACAACGATATGGATAAAATCGTCGAAGTAGATACTGCTTTCCACGATATGTTATACACTGCCAGCCGCAACGAGCGTCTGCGCAGCATCATCAATAATCTGCGCGAGCAGATGACTACTATCCGCGGCCGTTCCATGAGCTACCCGGGACGTTTGGTGGAAACTATGGACGAGCACCGCAACTTGGTAGAAGCTATTGCCGCACATGATGTAGAACGTGCGCAGTACGCAGCCCGTATCCATCTGGAAAACGCCGAGCATACCCTCATGCGTTCCCTCAGCGAGCATCTGCCGCAGAAGAAGGCGTAAGCATGACAACTGCTAATATAGATGCTTTTATTGTAGCAGGCGGCCTCAGTCCCTGGCTGAAGTCCTATGCCGGCACCGAACACCGCTGCCTGGCACCGCTTGGCGCTAAGCGCCTCATAGACTATATCATCGCAGCCCTGCAGGGAAGCGGACGCATCCGCCGTATTGTCGTAGCTGCCCGCCCCGAAGCCTTGGCGCTTCTGGATGGCACGTTACCGGCCGACGTTCTGCTGTGTGAAGCCGCAGGCGACCTGCCGGCTACAGCCGCCGCTGCAACCCAGGCCTTAGGCCCCGATGCCAGTGAAAAGCTGCTGGGAGTATGCGACGACATTCCGCTGCTGACCTCCCTTGCAGTGCGCGACTTTCTTGCAGCCTGCCACGCCTTCCCCGAAGGCCAGCTTTATTATCCCATCATCCCCAAGGATGCCTGCCTGAGCGCCTATCCCGATGCCCAGCGCACCTACGGCAAACTGCGTGACGGCGTCTTTACCGGCGGCAACATGATGCTGATGGCCAAAGAGATTATTCCCGGCGGTCAGCAAAAAGCACGCGAAATCTTTGCCCGCCGCAAATCACCGCTTAAGCTGTGCAACTGGCTCGGATGGGGCTTTTTGATAAAGCTCCTGTGCCATCGTTTGACAGTGGCCGATGCGGAAACACGCACCTCCGCACTTCTGGAAATGCGCTGCAAAGCTATCATCACCCGTCATGCATGTATCGGCATGGATATAGATAAACCAAGTGACTTAGAACTTGCAAGGAGGACGCTTACATATGGTAAAAGCCAAAAGAATTGAACGCGTAGCAGCGTTAAGTAAACTTTTAGCCGATCATCCATATCGGCTGTTTTCATTTTCATATTTCTGTAAAAAATTTGCTATCGCCAAATCCACCCTCAGCGAGGATGTTTTAGCCGTAAAATCAGGACTGGAGCTTTACGGCCTGGGCAAGGTAGAAACCGTTTCCGGTGCTGCCGGCGGCGTGCGCTTTATCCCCGGCCATCTGCCGGAGGATGACGCAGCCTTCTTGGAAGAGCTGGCTGCCCGCCTCACCTCTCCGGACCGCATCCTGCCCGGCGGTATGCTTTATACTACCGACATTCTCTGCCATCCGGAAACCGTAGTGCGTCTGGGTGAAATCTTTATGCTCCGCCTGCAGGAGCTGGCACCGGACTGCATCATGACGGTTGAAACAAGCGGTATTCCGCTTGCTATGCAGACAGCGCGTGCGTTTAACGTGCCACTCGTTATCGCCCGTCACACCAGTGATATTACCGAAGGCAGCACCGTCAACATTAATTACGTCAGCGGTTCCACCAAGGTTATCCAAAACATGGCCATGCCCAAGCGCGCATTGCAGCCCGGCAGCCGTGTGCTGATTGTGGACGATGTTATGAAGGGCGGCGGCACCGCCAAGGGCATGATTGCTTTGGCTCACGAAGTCGGCGCACAGGTTGTAGGCAAAGCCTTTTTAATTGCCACCGCTGCACCGGAACGCAAGCTGGTAGAAGATTACACTGCCTTCTTCACCCTGCATAACGTAGACGAAGAACAGCAGAAAGTAACATTGGAAGTAAATAAATAATATAGAATACATCAGGCTGGCTAGAAGGTAGCAGATGCTAAACGAAGCTGACGACGGCGTACTACTTGTACGTCCAGGAACCGTTGTGACGCAGATGATGCCTTATGGACAGTCAGGAATATCATTAACTATAAACTACGTCAGGCTGACTAGAAGGTATCAGATGCTAAACGATGGTGACGACGGCGTACTCCTTGTACGTCTAGGAACCGTCGTGACGCAGATGATGCCTTATAGACAGCCAGGAAAGGAAGTACTGTAATGTCAAAATTAGTAGCAATAATCCTCGCCGCAGGCAAAGGCACAAGAATGCGCAGCAAATACCCCAAGGTACTGCACAAGGTAGGCGGCAAGCCCATGCTGCAGCACGTAATTGACGCTGCAAGCGCTGCCGGCGCAGACAAAAAGGTTGTTATCGTAGGCCATGAAGCAGAGCTGGTAGAAGCAATGGTAGGCAATCAGGGAACTATCGCCCTGCAGGCCGAGCAGCTTGGCACCGGCCACGCTGTAATGCAGACTGCCGATGCCCTGAAGGACTTCCACGGCACTGCGCTCATCCTGTGCGGCGACACTCCGCTGCTGGACGGCGAAGAGCTGAAAAAATTCTGCGAAGCACATCAGGAAAGCGGCGCTGCTGCTACCGTACTTACGGCAATTATGGATGACCCGTTCGGCTACGGCCGCATTGTACGCGATGCCAACGGCAATGTACAGGGCATCGTAGAGCAAAAGGATGCTTCCGAAGAGCAGAAGGCTATCAAGGAAATCAACACCGGTATTTACTGCATGGAATGCCCGCAAATGTTTGACGTGCTGGCTACCCTGACCAACGACAATGCACAAGGCGAATATTACCTGACTGACGTACTGCAAAAGCTCAACGAAGCAGGCGCTAAGGTTGGCGGTATTTCCACTGCCGACAGCGATATGGTTATGGGCATCAACTCCCGCAAGCAGCTTTCCGTTGCTGAAGGCGTTATGCGCCAACGCATTTTGGATAAGCTGATGGATGCAGGCGTAACCATCATGGATCCCGCCAGCACCTTCATCGAAGCAAGCGTAAAAATCGGCCGCGATACCGTTATTTATCCCTACACCTGGCTGGAAGGTACAACTGAAATCGGCGAGGACTGCGAAATCGGTCCTAACGCCCGCTTCACCAATGTAAAAATCGGTGACGACAACCATCTGCAATTCATCTACGGCCATGACTGCGAGGTTAAAAACCACGTTACCGCAGGTCCGTATGTACATCTGCGTCCCGACACCGTTATCAGCGACCACGTTAAAATCGGCAACTATGTAGAGGTTAAAAACTCTAACGTAGGCGAAGGCACCAAGCTGCCGCATCTCACCTACATCGGCGACAGCGATATCGGCAGCGGCGTTAACATGGGCTGCGGCTGCATCACCGTCAACTACGACGGCAAGAAGAAGCACCGCACCGTTATCGGTGACAACGCCTTCGTCGGCTGCAACACCAACCTTGTTGCTCCTGTTACTGTACAGGCCAACACCTACATCGGTGCCGGCAGCACCATTACCAAGGAAGTGCCCGAAAATGCTCTGGGCATTGCACGTGCCCGCCAGAAAAATATCGAAGGCTGGGCCGAAAAATACCGTAACGAGGGTAAATAAGCTTTTATAGTCACATATGTGTCAAAAAGTTTACAAAAAACTTGTGATTTACGTGTTTTTTGTGTATAATTAAATTTAAGTAAAGTTTTGCTCATCGCACCAGCAAACTACAACAAGGTAATTTTGGAGGGATTGGACATGTTGTCTGACGAGAATAAGTTAAGAATATTTACCGGTAATGCAAACCCTGATCTGGCACGCGAAATCGCTGCTTACCTCGGAACCACCGTTGGTGATTCTGTAGTTAACCGTTTCAACAACGGCGAAGTTCAGGTAATGATTAACGAAAGTGTACGCGGCAAGGATATCTTCATTGTACAACCGACCTGCGGTCCTATCGTTAACGATAATGTAATGGAGCTTTTGATTATGGCTGATGCCTTCAAACGCGCCAGCGCTAACCACATCACTGCTGTTATTCCTTACTATGGCTATGCACGCCAGGACCGCAAAGCACGCGGCCGTGAGCCTATCACTGCTAAGCTGATGGCAGACCTGCTGGAAACCGCAGGCATTACCCGTGTAGTAACCATCGACCTGCACGCTGCACAAATTCAAGGCTTCTTCAACATCCCCTTTGACCATATGCCCGGCGGCCCGCTGATGGCAGAATACATTAAATCCAAGAATCTGGAAGACATAGTTGTTATCTCTCCGGACCTTGGTGGCGTAAGCCGTGCCCGCAATTTCGCTGAAATGCTGAATGCACCGCTGGCTATCATCGACAAACGTCGTCCGGAACCCGGCGTTGCTGAGGTTATGAACCTGATCGGCGACGTTAAGGGCAAAACCTGCATCATGGTAGACGACATGGTTGATACCGCAGGCTCCCTGACCGAAGGCGCACGCGCTCTGAAGAAATTCGGTGCTAAAGAAGTATATGCATGCTGCACTCACCCGATCCTGACCGATCCGGCACTGTCCCGCATTGCTCAATCCGATATCACCGAGCTGGTTGTTACCAACACCATTCCTCTGGCTCCTTCCAAAAAGCACCCGAAAATTAAGGTGCTCTCCATTGCGCCGATTCTGGCAGAAACCATTCTGCGCATCTACAATGACTGGTCTGTAAGCCAATTATTCGATACCAAACACTAAGCGTAATATAAAAAGGCTTGCCTCTGGCAAGCCTTTTTGTTATGATTAAAGCCGGAAAAACTACTGGCTTTAATATTTGGAGTAACTATGCGTATCATTTATCTTCTTATTATCTGTTCCCTTGCCAGCGTACTGCTGCTATGGCTGGGGATATACAAAAAAATCAGCAGAAAAACCGCAGCTGTCGGCGCTGCTCTCAGCCTTGCGCTTGCAGGCGCGCTGCTGCTGCTCGCCGTACTTCCCGGCAACAGCTTTTACGGCAAGGTTATAACACATGCGGAAAACACCCATGGGCGCAAGCTCATTGCCCTCACCTTTGATGACGGCCCTTATCCGCCCTATACCCAGAAGCTGCTCAAACTTTTGGCTGCCAAAAACGTGCATGCTACCTTCTTTATGGTTGGTGAAAACGCTGCCAAGCATCCGGAAACAGTAAAGCTCGTCCAGGCACAAGGACACCTGATTGCTCTGCATGCAGGCTATCACAAGGATTTGCTTAAGCTCAGCAGCAGTGAGGCTGCCGCCAACATCGCCTACGGCAAGGAAACGCTGCAAAGCATCACCGGTACTGCACCGCAGTATATGCGTCCGCCGCACGGCTTCAAGGACTGGAGCACTGTCAAGGCTATCAATGATGCAGGTATGCAGATAGTAAACTGGAGCATCATTCCCCGCGACTGGACGAACCCCGGCGTGCAGGTAATCGCCGACAGAGTCTGCGAGAACGCAGCCCCCGGTGCTATTGTCCTGCTGCATGACGGCGACAGTCCCAAAAATCTGGCACCGCGTGACCAGACGATTGAGGCAGTCGGCCTCATCATCGACCGTCTGCGTGCAGAGGGATATGAATTTGTCACCATTGATAAACTTAATGAATAAAAAAGGAGCAACAATATGAAACTAATTGTCGGCCTTGGCAATATCGGCCGCGAATACGAAAATACCCGTCACAACATCGGCTTTATGGTAGTTGACGAGCTGGCACGCCGTCTTGGCGTAAGCTTCGGCAAGGAGGACCGCAGTGCCTATATGGCAGAATACCGCGCTCCAGAAAAAATTATCATCATCAAGCCTACCACCTACATGAACCTCAGCGGTGTTGCTGTAGGTGCCTACGCCAACTTCTATCACATCGACCCGGATGATATCGCTGTTATCCAGGATGATATGGATATGCCCGTAGGTCAGCTGCGCATCCGTCGCAAGGGCAGCGCCGGCGGCCACAACGGCATCAAATCCATTACCGAGCATTTGGGCACCGACGCATATCCACGCTTTAAAATCGGTATCGGCCACCCGGCACGCAACAACAAGGCAGTTGTCAACCATGTACTGCATGCCTTCCAGGGCGAAGACAAAACCGCTATCGAAGCAGCAGTAGCAGAAATGGCCACAGCGCTGGAGGAATGGATTAAATCCGGCGATATCGAAGAGGTTATGCAGGCGCACAACAAGAAAAAGCCTAAGGCTGAAAAACCTGCGGCTGAATAAGCAATGCAAAAGAACTAGCAAGAGCAGTCATAGCTCCGGCTAGTTCTTTTTTGGTTATGCAATTTGTTTAACGAAATTACGGCTTATTAAAGGCCGGTGTCAGCATCGGTTCAACAGCACCTTTATCAGGAGTAAGGTCTGCCGTTCCCCTGAGCACGACTTTGTCGGCAAGAACAAAGCCGTTCAGCTGACAGCCTGCACCTATCGTCACCGTTCCCTTCGCCAGCAGCAGCGCCTGTGCCATTTTTGTACCGTCGCCCAGCGTAATATCGCCCTCTTCACTGATAAGCACTATGCGGTCCGGGTAATATGAACCCGGTGCGGTATTTATCGACAGCTTATTGGCTATCAATGTTGCACCCTGCAGGCCTTTGCTGCCAAGACTCAGCGAAGTATTACTCCTCAGATAATAAAAGCGGGCGCTGAGGCCATTTTCCTCCGTAGTCCTTTTGTTCAGCGAAGCAGCGCATTTATTCTGCAGAAAGCTAATCTGCGGCAGCCTTACTTCTTCTGTGCTTGTATATAACGCTGCCTGCTGCAGATATTCTCCTCCTGTCAGTGAACGTCCCGCAAGAACGCTCTTAGCTGCCAGCTTCCGCATCTCCGGACTGAAGCTCACCCTAAGCCTGTGCAGCCGCTGTACTGCGCCAACATGATTAGCGGCTACGGCAGACACCTTCAGGTAATCTATCTGCCCATCCGAGCTGTAACTGCTTTCGCTTGTCACTTTTACCGGTTCGTTGCCCGGCTGCAGCTCGCCCTCATAGCAAAGCTGCGTACCAGCAGGCTGCGGTTTTTGACCTATAGCCTGCAATACGGAGCCGCACAACAGCCGCAGCTGCTGCCCCCGTAAAAAATCCTTTTCCGCCTCATAGCCCTTTACTGCATAAAGCAGGCAAAGCTGGGCGCTGAGTGCCAGCAAGAGCGCTGCCAGCAGGCACGGAAGCGATATACTTCCCTTTGCGCTATGCATCATCTGTTATCCTCGCACTATAACAAATAAAATACTGCGTCACCCGCAGGCTTCTGCCGTTACGGTAAAGATCGAAGCTTACGCACAGCATTTGCGGCGAGCAGCGTCGCACCTGCCATCCGAAAACGCCTACCTCCTCCAGCGACACCGGATTCACACCCGTGCCTTTATTGGTACGCGTCCTCTGGTATATGCCCTGCTTATCGCTGTAAACAGTCACCTGCTTACACCCCTCAAGCATCCTGCAGCTTATTTTGCCGTCAGCCTGCAGACGCACGCTCTGTGCATCATAGCAGACAGTCTTTTCCAGCTGCGCCAGAATATGACGCCTGGCCTCCTGCAGCTGCAGCTCATTCTGCAGGCGCTCAAAACTGCGACCGGCGGTGCCTGTTGCCTTAAAAACCAATGTCACCAGCACTGTTGCCAGAAGCAATCCCAACAGCAGCTCCGTCAGCAGATATCCCTTCTGCCGTCGGCAGCGCACGGATAAGCGTAACCCTGACCTTGCCATAAGCAGCCTGCACCTCCTGTACCGCTAAACCGTCTGCGCTGCCGGAGCTAATCCTTTGCGTCACAGCAAAGCGGCCGCTATATTCTTCGCCCGCCAGCACCTGCTGTGCGGCCTGCACCGCCTGCTGCAGTTCAAGGCTTTCATTCAGCAGATAATTGCTGCGGTAAAAGCCCTGTATCGCTGTCGCCAGCAGCACTGCCGTAAGGCAGAAGCACACCAGCTCCTGTACTAGGCAAAAGCCTCTGCTATTTTTCATAAACAGTCACCCTGCCTGTAACCGGCTGCACCGTCAGCCGGCAGTACATATCAGGCAGCTGTCTATGCTCCAGCCTGTAACCGCCAATGGCTGTCGGATTGCCGTTTTCATTATAGCTGAGATTCTTAATCGCTTTTTCGCACGTCAGGCTGATGTCAGCATCGAGCCTTACACGCTTCCAGATTTTATGCGCGCGCTCAATTCTGTAGCTATGCTTATCCTTATCGCTGACTTTAAGCGTGTACATATAATTTTCCGGCTGAAACAGCGTCTGCTGCTGCATCTGTCTGATATCCGCCGCCAAAAGATATGCTGTATAGCGCAGCTGCTGCCTGTAATACTGCCGCTGCAGCGTCTTGCTTCCGGGATACAGCATTACTGCCGCAAGTCCCAGGCACCCAAGAGCCAGCAGCAGCTCCAACAGCAGATAGCCTGCTGTCTTATTATTCACCGGCGTTAGCTTTACTGCCCGGTGATGTTACTGCCGCACCCTTGCTGTTTTTGCCGCTGAGGGTATAGGTGCCGTCGGTTGTATTGGGTGTATAGGTAAGTGCCTCGCCCTTGGCATCCTTGAATTCCAGCTTACCTCCCAGATATTCGCTGTCCAGTGTAGTAAGCTCTGCCGGCACAGTGCCTGCATCCATCTTATACAGCTGAATTGCCTGGTCGATAGTCACCAGATCGTTTTGCAGACGGGCATTCTTCACTCTGTCGTTAGCACCCGAAAGCGAAGGCAGCAGCATGGTAGCCATAATGCCAATCAGCGCCGCCGCTGCTACTACCTCGATTAAAGTAAAGCCTCCCTGTTTACGCATTGTTTTGAACATAATCGCACCTCCTGAATTTACTCCGGCATTGCCGAAAGCATCTCAAATAGCGGACCGATAACTATGCAGACGATTCCCGCTATGATAATCGCTGCCACTAAAAGCAGCAAGGGCACCAGCAGCTCCTGCAGCCTGCCAAGCTGCTGCTGCAGACGCTGCTCCCCGGCCGTTACTGCTTCCTGCAGCATTTGCGGCAGATAGCCTGTAGATGCGCCCACGCATACAAGCTCCAGCATTAGCGGCGAAAAAAGCTCTTTCGCGCCGCCTGCAGCCTGTTCAATCGCAATGCCTCGCTTTAGCCTGCTATTCAGCAGGCGCAGCTGCCCGGCATACTGCTCATCATCCATTGTATCCGTCACAATCGCCACCGCTCTTGTTATGCCTACACCGCTTTCCAAAAGCAAGGCAAGCAATCTGCAAAAGCGTACTTCTAATAAAAGGCCATGAAAATTTCCGCTTAACCGGCTGCGTAAAAAACAGCGCAGCAGCCTGCGTCCCAGCAAAAAAAGTGCAGCTGCTACGCCTGCCGTCAACGCCAGCGCTGCCAACGGCTGCTGCAGCAAAGCATCCTTCAGCGTCAGCAGCAAAGCCAATGTACCCATCGGCAGCACGCCCATAGCGCTGTAGGTATCCGCCAGTACCGGCAGGATGTACAGTAAAAACAGCAGCAGCACGCAAAAAGATGCCAGCAGCAAAAATGCCGGATAAGTTACAGCCCTCTGCACAAAACGCCGCAGCTTAAGCTGGCGGCTGTAATAATCTGCCAGCTGCTCCAACAACATGGCCAGCTCACCGCTTTCTTCCCCCACAGCCACCAAAGTAACTGCCAGCTGAGTACAGCAATCCGCTTCCGCTGCCAGGGCCTGTGCCAGGCTGCTGCCACGGCGCAGCCTTTCCTGCAGACGATAGCAGAGCAGCATCTGCTTAGCGCTGCCATGCTTTTGCAATAGCTGCAGCGCATTCAGCAACGGCAGGCCGCTGCGCAGAATTACCGCCAGTTGCCTGTAGAAGCTGATCTGCTCCGCCAGGCTCACGCCTCCTCTAAGCTTAATTTTCATCACCTCCACATGGCCGATTATAGGTTATTTGTGAATTTTCTGTCTAATTTTATTTGTCACATATGTGAAATCTGTGTGACGTAAAAATCTTTTTTTACCGCAAGCAAAAGAAAAAACTCTGCAAGCCTCATATTACAAGACTTACAGAGTTTTTCTTAACTGATTAATTTCCTGAAAATTATCTGCAATTATAACGTTCTAAGCAGTCTAAGCAACAATATTTTGCTCATGACCATGACGAAGCCAAACGCAAGCGCTGACGCCGAAAAGAATCACGCCGGCTACTACAAAAAGACTTTGCAACGGCGCAAATGTAGCAATAGCTCCGCCAAGTACAGGACCTACCATGGAACCGAACTGCTGCGCACTGAACATAAAGCCAAAAACGCGTCCGCGCTGGTCGGTAGTTGTATTGCTGGCCAACACCGCACTCAGCGAAGGCTGAATACCGGCACAGCACAAGCCATAGCAAAAATTGCAGACACAGAACAAAAGCAGTGTCTGCGGCATTGCCGTCACCGCACTCATCAAGCCGGAAAGCAGTGTAGCAGCGCACAACGCTTTATAAAAGCCGTGCTCCTGTCCGAAGCGTCCCCAGCTCGGCGCAGTAATAGCACTGGCAATGCCTACGAGCGAAAAGGCCACGCCGGAAAGAAACATAATGTTGCCCTCACCATGATTCAGCTCTGCCACATAAAGGCTCAAAATCGGCTGAATCAGCAGGATAACCATCTGAGCTACAGCAATGTAAATCAACGTTTCACGAATTACAGGTTGCTGTAAAAGCTGTACCTGCGGCTTGGCCGCAAGCTTTTTCGGCTCCGCCTTCGGCGGCTCGGGAATGTAGAACATAAATACCAGCGTAATAATCGTCAGTAACCCACCTGCAACGAAGAATGAGGCACGCATGCCAAACAGCGTTGCCAATGAACCGCCTACAAGCGGACCAATGACGTTGCCGCAGGTCAGTCCTGCCTGCATAATGCCCAAGCTCACGCCCAGCTTTTCCATCGGCACCAGACTGGTAGCAATAGCCAGGCACGCACTCCACAAGCCGGCAGCAAAGCCCTGTAGCACACGCACACCGAACATCTGCTCCGGCGTAGTTACTATGCCGCCCAAAAAGTACGACAGAGCCAGGCCTGCACCCGCACGCACCGCCATCATCTTTTTGCCGTGCGTATCAGCCATTTTACCCCAGATAGGTGCCATGATACCGCCAATCAGAAAGGTTATGGAAAAAATCGCGCCGTTCCACATTTTTACATCATCGGCACTTACTCCCAGTTCGTTCATCAGGTACATCGGCAAAAAGGGAATAAGCATAGTATAGCCTGCAGCCATCAGCACAACATTAACCGTAAGAATGGCTAAAACAATCTTCCAGTTTTTCATAAAATCCACCTCAAAACAAAAAATCATACAGCAGTAATAGATTATTATAACGCTAAGGCCGTTTTTGTGCAAATAAAAAATCTGCAATACAGCCTTAATTGCATAATATAATTACACTTAGGGAAATATGCTCTGCCGCAACAAAAAAATATATAAAAGTGTTGCAGAAGTGTTGCGCCTATAACAAAACAGAACGCCGAAACCCGCTTGCCTAACGGATTTTCAGCGTTCTGTCTGTTTTTGGAGGAGAAAATATGAATTTGCTTAAAAAGCAAATAGCAGCTTGTTTAAAAGTAGAGGAGCTAACCAATGCACTTAAGGAAATTGTCAAGGTCAAAGGTCAAGGCTGCAATGCAAAATCAGGAAGGGGCGATATACATTGGTTAGCCATCACTAACTTCACGATTATTGTAGCACATATTTTTACAGTTAGCAATAGCTAATTTTAATTTTTTTATTTTTTTCCCGCGATTACCGCTGCGTGCAAAAAAACAACGCAGTCACGTTGCCGTTTTACGGAATACGTAACTGCGTTTAAGCTTGCACTTATTTTATACTTCCGGCTTGTTCTCGCCGGCAGCTTCCTTAGCCTGCTCCTGCTGCAGCAAAGCCATAAACTGCTCGCCGGTAATAGTTTCCTTCTCCAGCAGGTACTGTGCCAGTACATCCAGCTTATCTCTGTTGTCCTGCAAAATCGTGCGTGCCTTTGCGTGAGCCTCCTTAATCAACGCCAAAACCTTGGCATCAATCTTGCCGGCTGTAGTTTCACTGCACTGCAGGGCAGCGTCACCGCCCAGATAACGGTTGGCCACAACCTCGGTAGCCATCATATCAAATTCTTCCGTCATACCCAGACGCGTTACCATGCTGCGTGCCAGCTTGGTTGCCTGCTCGATATCATTGGAAGCACCGCTGGTAATGCTGCCGAAAACAACCTCCTCGGCACTGCGGCCGCCGGTCATGGTTACAATTTTATTGAACAGCTCTTCCTTGGTCATCAGCACGCTGTCATTTTCGCTGATTTGCATGGTGTAGCCCAAAGCGCCGTTGGTACGCGGAATAATAGTAATCTTATGAACCGGAGCACTGTGCTTTTGCATAGCAGCCACAAGTGCGTGACCGATTTCGTGGTAGGCAATAACCTTTTTCTCTGCGGGAGAAATTACCGCGCCCTTGCGCTGGTAACCGGCGATAACAGTTTCAATGGATTCCTCCAGATCTTCCTGCTCCACCACGTTACGATGCATTTTTACAGCTCGCAGCGCACCCTCATTGATAATGTTGGCGAGCTCTGCACCGCTGGCTCCGGCTGTTGCCCGCGCCAAAGTGCCATAGTCGATATTGTCTGCCATATGCACATTACGTGCATGAACCTTCAGGATAGCCTCACGGCCCTTAAGATCAGGCAGCTCAACAGGAATACGGCGATCAAAACGTCCCGGACGCAGCAACGCCTTGTCCAAAGATTCCGGACGGTTGGTAGCTGCCAGAATAACTACACCCTTGCTGCCGTCAAAGCCGTCCATTTCGCTCAGCAGCTGATTCAAAGTCTGCTCGCGTTCATCATTGCCGCCGAACTGACCGTTATCACGGCGTTTGCCGATGGCATCGATTTCATCGATAAATACTATGCAAGGTGCCTTTTCCTGCGCCTGCTTGAACAAATCACGCACACGGGCAGCACCCATGCCGACAAACATTTCTACAAATTCACTGCCGCTGATGCTGAAGAACGGCACCTTAGCTTCGCCTGCTACCGCACGCGCCAACAAGGTTTTACCTGTACCAGGAGGGCCAACCAGCAAAGCACCCTTCGGCATATTAGCACCGATATCCTTGTACTTGCCGGGATTATGCAGAAAATCAACCAACTCCATCAGCGCTTCTTTGGCCTCATCCTGACCTGCTACATCGGCAAAGCTTTTGCCTGTCTGCGCTTCCACATAGACCTTGGCATTGCTCTTGCCGAAGCTCATGGCGTTGCCGCCCATGCGCTTGCCCATGAAGTACATAAATAACTGTCCCAGGCCAAAGAAAATCAGAATCGGCAGTACCCAATTGGTGAAAAAGGTTACCAGAGGACTTTGTTCCTTAGGCACAACCTGCGTAAATTCTACCTTACTCTTCATCAGGCGGTTGGCCAGCTCCGGGTCCTCCACCCTGCCGGTAACATAAATTTCCTTTTCGTTGTTCTTATCAACCGCAGCCAGACGCTTATCGGTAATTTCTACCTTAGATACCTTGCCTTCATCCACCATCTGAAGAAAATTATTATAGGAAACCTCCTTCATTTTCGGGTTAAAGAACATTGGCATGATTACGGAATTGAATACCAGAATCAAAACCAGCATCAGCATATAATAATACGTCAATGGCCGTTTTTTATCATTGTTATCGTTCATCATTTCATCTCCTCGCTATGCTTTATAAGTATTATTGTATACCTATTTATAGCAATAAACAAACGAAAAAAATGTGAAGCTGATTGTATCGTCAACACAAAAAGTGTTAAAAAATCACACTCTCCCCGTCCCCTGCAAGAATACTTGTATACATGCGTCCTATCCCTTGAATTTACATGCCATTTTCTATACAATTAGCTTGTAACTATCTAAGGAGGTCAAACTTATGCCTAAAATTAATACAGTTTTAGTTGCTAACCGCGGCGAAATCGCTATCCGCGTTTTCCGCGCCTGCAACGAATTAGGAATCCGTACTGTTGCTATATATTCCAAGGAGGACACCCTGTCCCTGCATCGCAATAAAGCCGACGAGGCCTACATGGTAGGCGAAGGCAAAAGTCCGACCGACGCTTATCTTGATATCGAAGACATTCTGCGCGTAGCCAAGGAGCATGACGTAGATGCCATCCATCCCGGTTATGGCTTTTTATCCGAAAACAGTAATTTAGCACGCCGCTGTGCTGAGGAAGGCCTGATTTTCATCGGCCCGCGTCTGGAGCACCTGGTAATGTTCGGCGACAAAATCAACGCCCGTAAACAGGCCGAGCTGGCAGGCATCCCCATGATTCCCGGCAGCAAGGGTACGGTAAACAGCCTCGATGAGGTACTGGCCTTTGGCGAAAAATGCGGTTATCCTATCATCATTAAAGCAGTCAACGGCGGCGGCGGCCGCGGTATGCGCGTTGTTCACAGCGCCGAAGAAGCCATAACTGCCTACGACATGGCTAAAAGCGAAGCTAAAAAAGCCTTTGGCAATGATGAAATATATCTGGAAAAATATCTGCAAAATCCGAAACACATCGAAGTACAGATTATCGGCGATACCCACGGCAATTTAATGCATCTGTTTGAGCGCGACTGCTCCGTACAGCGCCGCCACCAGAAGCTGGTTGAAATTGCTCCGGCCTTCGCTCTGCCTATAGAACAGCGCAAAGCCATCTGCGAGGCTGCTGTCAAGCTGATGAAAAATGTTGACTACATCAGCGCCGGCACCGTAGAATTTTTGGCTACTCCCGACGGCAAGTTCTACTTCATTGAGGTTAACCCCCGCATTCAGGTTGAGCACACCGTTACCGAGCAGATCACCGGTATCGACATTGTACAGACACAAATCAAAATTGCCGAGGGCTACAACCTGCACGGCCCGGAAATCTCCCTGCCGCAGCAGGATGAGCTGACAACCATCGGCCATGCTATCCAATGCCGTATTACCACCGAGGATCCGTCCAATAACTTTATGCCCGATACCGGCAAGCTGATTACCTACCGCAGCGGCGGCGGCTTCGGCATCCGTCTGGACGGCGGCAACGCCTTCACCGGCTCCGTCATCACTCCGTACTACGATTCTCTGCTGGTTAAGGCTACCACCTGGGGCCTCACTCACCAGATTGCAATTACCAAGATGCTGCGCTGCTTAAAAGAATTCCGTATCCGCGGCGTCAAAACCAATATCCAGTTTTTGGAAAACGTACTGCAGAACCCGCACTTCATCAAGGGCGATTACACAACCGACTTTGTTGATAATACACCGGAGCTGTTTGTCTTCCAGAAAACCTTGGACCGCGGCAACAAGCTGCTGAACTACATCGCTGACATTACCGTCAACGGTTATTCCAACGTCGGCGTACAGCCTAAGCCGGACTTTGCACCGCTGAATATGCCCAAACCCTACAACGGCATTCTGGCGCTGGGTGCTAAGCACGTTCTTGATACCCGCGGACCTGAAGGTCTGGCTGAATGGGTACTGGCACAGCAGGAGGTTCTGCTCACAGACACCACCTTCCGTGATGCGCATCAGTCCCTCTTCGCAACCCGTCTGCGTACTGCCGATATGCTGCGCGTTATGCGCGACACAGCCGGCAAGCTTCCCGGACTCTTCTCCTTTGAATGCTGGGGCGGCGCTACCTTTGACGTAGCCTATCGCTTCCTCGATGAAAGCCCCTGGCAGCGTCTGGCACAGTTCCGTCAGGCTGCACCGAACATTCTCTTCCAGATGCTGCTGCGCGGTGCCAACGCCGTAGGCTACACCAGCTATCCGGATAATGTTGTTAAGCAGTTCATCAAGCTGGCAGCCAAAAACGGTATCGACGTTTTCCGTATCTTCGACAGCCTCAACGGTCTGGACAATATGCGCCTGTCGATTGACACCGTCCGCGAATGCGGCAAGGTAGCAGAGGCAGCACTGTGCTACACCGGTGATATTCTCGATCCCAACCGCGATAAATACGATTTACATTACTACATCAATATGGCTAAGGAGCTGGAAAAAGCCGGTGCCAACATCATCGCCATCAAGGATATGGCCGGCCTGCTGAAGCCGGAAGCAGCTTACCGCCTTGTAAGCAGCCTCAAATCCTATGTCAACGTACCTATCCATCTGCACACCCACGAGGGCAGCGGCAACGCTATCTACACCTACGCGCGTGCAATTGATGCCGGCGTTGATATCGTAGATACTACTATGAGCGCTATGAGCAACGGTACCTCCCAGCCCAGCGGCAGCAGCCTGTACTACGCACTCAGCGGTCATCCGCGTCAACCGCGTCTTGATGTAGATGCTATGAACGAGCTGTCCCGTTATTGGGAAACCGTGCGCCCCTACTACAAGGCAGCCGACAGAACCGAAAACTTCCCCAACCCCGAGGTCTACGTACACGAAATGCCCGGCGGACAATATACAAACCTCAAACAGCAGGCACAGGCTCTGGGCCTCATCCATCGCTGGGAGGAAATCAAGGATATGTATCACCGCGTATCCATGATGTTCGGCGATTTAATCAAGGTTACTCCGTCCTCCAAGGTTGTCGGTGATATGGCACTCTTCATGGTGCAGAACGACCTGACGGAAGAAGACGTTTACGCTAAGGGCGATATTCTGGACTTCCCGGCCTCCGTTGTGGAATTCTTCGAAGGACGCATCGGCACTCCGTACCAGGGCTTCCCCGAAAAGCTGCAGAAGCTGGTGCTCAAAGGACGTGCACCTATCAGGGAGCGTCCGGGCGCTGTACTGCCTCCGGTAGATTTTGAGGATGTACGCGCTAAGCTCAAAGAGCTTGAAGCACCTACCACGGACGAAGCAGTAAGCGCTTACTGCCTCTATCCGAAGGTATTCACCGACTGGGTAAACCGTTACAACCAATTCGGCGATGTATCCGTTCTCGATACTCCTACCTTCTTCTTCGGCATGACTCCGGGCGAGGTTATCAAGGTTGAGATTGAACAGGGCAAAGTGCTCGTTATCAAGCTGGACCACATCTCCGAAGCCAATGCTGCCGGTATGCGTACCGTCTTCTTCGAGTTCAACGGCCTGCCGCGCGAAATCGAAATCAAGGACCGCAACGCCAAGACCACCACTGTTACCCGCAAAAAAGCCGAAAAAGGCAACATGGGTGAAATCGGCGCTTCCCTTTCCGGCTCCGTTGTCAAGGTGCTGGTAGAAAAAGGCCAGTCCGTTACCAAGGGCACTCCGCTGATTGTTACCGAAGCTATGAAGATGGAAACCACGCTTTCGGCACCGATTTCCGGCATCGTCAGCGCTATCCATGTAGCTTCAGGCGAACGCGTAGAAAGCGGCGACTGCCTCCTGGAAATCAAAACTCAAATGTAAATTACATACGCTTAAACTTAAGGCTGCTGCCGTGGCGGATTTCCGCTGCTACAGCAGCCTTACTTTTTTTGCTGGTCATTATTTTTCCTCTATGTTATGATATAGTTACTCTTTGCTTTTTTAAAAACAGCATTATTTGCTGCAATACATATTTTTATTACGAGGTGAGCACATGAAACAGACAATCTATCAATTCGTAAACAGCCATCTGGACGAGCATGGCCGCTTTACGGCTACCAATCTGTGCGATGACCGCTACGCCACTATTTCCCGTCCCCTTGGCTCCGAGGATGCCTTTCACTATACAATGGGCAATCTGCCCAATCCCAAATCCGCCAGCATACTGCTCAAGCTGCTGCAGGCTTATCTGAACGAGCCTACCACCCAGCAGCGCAGCAAACTGTACAATGAACTGAAGGGCATGGCCTTTGCGGAATATTGCGATCCCTTTATTGAAGCCTTGGACCAAAACGATATCAACAGTGTTGCCTTCGACCTGGCGCGACGCTTTTTCTATAACGCTGACGGACGCGAGCAGGTTAAATTCGCCCTGCTGCTTTTCGGCATGTACGGCATGGAAAAAATTTGTCAGCAGGAGCCGAAGCTGTGGCAGGATTTGCTGCGCATAGCACACTGCGAGGAATTTACCTTCGCCTTTTTATATTCCTGCCGCGTAACAAATTTCAACCCGCAAAACGCTATATGGGAGCTTATCCGCTGCACCAGCGGCTGGGGCAAGGTTTTCAGCATTACCGACTGCCACTGCCGTGATGAGGAGGAACGCCTCTGGCTACTGCAGAACGGTCCCGATATCGATGTAGAATATCCGCCACTGTCCGTCAAATTCATCAGAGAAACACACTTAGAGGAACAGCTGGCACAGCCGCTTAACTACGCACAGTATAAAAGCGCTGTCATCATCGTGGGCAATTATCTGATTATGCTCAACCATTTTCCGGCAGAGGTAATCGAAGAGCAATTCAACATCAGCGATATCCATCTGAACAAGCTTCTTACCTGTCTGATTGAACAGGCGGAAGCACATGTCAGCAAACCGGAGGATGTACTTGATTTAATCAGCTACGTTACGGCGCTGCAGCAGCTTTGCGATGAGCAGAACCATATGCAGCTCACTCTTAATCAATGCCATGAGCAGATTGCCGCCTGCGAAAAAATCATCTACCGCAAGGACTGGCAGCCTGAAATAGAAAATAATTTAATCAAGGATGATAAGCTCGATTACCAGCTATGCAACCTGGCAGTGGAGCTTGATATAGACATTTGGCCGCGGCTTTTCGATTTTTGGCTGGCACATCCAGACGAAACACCGCTGTTCCCGTACCTGCTTTCCTACGAAGGCGAGCAGCGCTCCGAGCGTGTGCTTCGGCAAATTGAAGCAGACCTGCCACGCTACTGCGTAGAGCAAAATGACCTGCTGGTTCCGCTGCGTTATCTCAACACACATCCGGGTGAAAGCGATGCTATTATCTGCGCTGCCCTAGAATCCATCTTCGATTTGCCGCGCGGCATTGCCTGCGGCATCATCGATGACTGGGGACCTGAATTTATCACCCCCGCCATCCGCCGCTCGCTGATTAAAGCACGTCAGCTCAGCAATAACGATGTAGTTACCGCGCGTATCGACTGCCTGCTGGCCGGCAAGCATTTCGACATCGGCAAGTTCCTCAACAAACGCAAATAACCTGCGAACAGCAAAACTTTTCTTCGTATACAACAAAACCGGTTTCCCTATCGGCTTAAAAGCCTGGGAAACCGGTTTTTTAGTATGCACTTATTTACTTTTAGCCGCAATAGCCATGCGGATGGCCCTTATGCCACTTCCACGCAGTGCTGATAACCTCATCTACACTGCTGTGCTGCGGCTCCCAGCCCAGCTCCTCACGAATTTTAGCCGAAGAAGCAATGAGCACTGCGGGATCACCGGCACGACGCGCCTCCTCCACAACGGGGAAGTCAACGCCGGTAACCTTTTTGGCGCTGTCAATCATCTGGCGTACACTGAAGCCGTTTTCACTGCCAAGATTATACACACGGCTGCTGCCGCCGCTCAAAAGATGCTTAAGTGCCAGCACATGCGCCTTCGCCAAATCGCAGACATGAATATAATCACGCACACAGGTACCATCAGCCGTCGGATAATCGGTACCGAAAATAGAAACCTGCTTGCGCACGCCCTGCGCCGTTTTCAGAATCAGCGGAATCAGATGGCTTTCCGGGCTGTGGTCCTCGCCGATATCGCGCGTCGGAGAAGCACCGGCAGCGTTAAAATAACGCAAAGCCACATAACGCATATCATAGGCATGGTCATAATCCGCCAGCATGCCTTCAATCGCCAGCTTGGTACGGCCGTAAACGTTGGTCGGTGCCAGACGGCTGTCCTCGGTAATAGGCACTGCCTCCGGCTCACCGTAAACAGCTGCGGTAGAAGAAAATACCATGCGGTCCACACCGGCACCACGCATAGCCTCTAAAAGATGCAGGCTGCCTTCAACATTATTAAAATAATATTTCGCCGGGTCGGTCATAGATTCACCTACCAGACTGCTGGCAGCAAAATGAATTACCGCGTCAATTTTAAACTGCTCCATGATATGCTTGGCAAAACGCACATCATGGATATCACCCTCTACCAGCTGTACCTCGTCAGGCACTGCTGCCTCATGGCCGGTAGAAAAATTATCATAAACAATAGGAGTAAAGCCGCTCTTTTGCAGCTCCTCCACTACATGGGAGCCAATATAACCTGCTCCGCCGGTGACAAGGATATTCATCGCTTATTTGCTCTCCTTGGCAACAATTCCCTGCAGATAATCCAGGAACTTGTCACGCAGCTCAGGACGCTTCAGCGCCATTTCTACGGTTGCCTCCAGGAAGCCCTGCTTATCGCCCACATCATAGCGACGGCCTACAAAGTCATAAGCATACATCGGCTGCTTCTTAGCCAATACTTTAAGCGCATCGGTCAGCTGGATTTCATTGCCACGGCCTGGCTGAGTTTGCTCCAGAATCGGGAAAATTTCCGGTGTAATTACATAACGTCCCAAAACAGCCAGATGGGAAGGCGCTTCTTCTACCGCAGGCTTTTCTACCATATCATTTACCTTGACAGTGCGTGCTTCACCAGTCGGTTCACCGGCAACAATGCCATAAGCAGATACCTTCTCCTGCGGCACCTCCTGCACACCTAAAACACTGGCACCAGTTTTATCGTAAACATCAATCAGCTGCTTCAGTGCAGGCACCTGGCTGTCAACAACATCATCACCCAGCAGTACAGCAAATGGTTCATCGCCCACAAAATGCTTAGCACACAAAATAGCGTGACCAAGTCCGCGCGGTTCCTTTTGGCGGATATAGTGAATGCGAATATCGGAAATTTTGCGTACCAGCTCCAGCTCCTTGGTTTTGCCGCTGGCCTCCAGGTTCAGCTCCAGCTCAATACTGCGGTCGAAATGGTCTTCGATAGCACGCTTGCTGCGGCCGGTAATGATCAGGATATCCTCAATGCCGGAAGCAAGAGCCTCTTCGATAATATATTGAATGGTCGGTTTGTCAACAATAGGCAGCATCTCCTTCGGAGTTGCTTTAGTTGCAGGCAGGAAACGTGTGCCCAGGCCTGCTGCCGGAATAACGGCTTTACGCACAGGTTTAAACATTTTATCTTTTCTCCTTGTATATACTTAATTTATAAATCATAGTGACTCAGTCAGCGGTGCTTTACGGGAAGCATATAAAGTCAGGCTTCTTCGCCGCCGATAACTGCTAAAAGCTCTGCAGTCTTAGCCGCCAGCAGCTCCTTGTCACCCTTAGTTTCTACGTTCAAGCGCATTACAGGCTCTGTATTGGATACACGCACATTAAAGCGCCAGTTGTCATAGGCAACGCTCAGTCCGTCCAGATGGTCCTGCTCGCCGTCAGCATATTTTTTGCCCAACTCAGCCAGCACTGCTGCGGAATCTGCCACCTTGCGGTTGATTTCACCGCTGCAGGGATACATATCAACGCGCTCGCCTACCAGCTCGCTTAGCTTTTTGCCGCTGCGACACATCAGCTCGGTAACCAGCAGCCAGGGAATCATGCCGCTGTCGCAACAGGAGAAATCGCGGAAATAATGATGCGCGCTCATTTCACCGCCGTACAGCACGTCATTGTTGCGCATGCATTCCTTCATAAAGGCATGGCCACTCTTGCAGCGTACAGGCACACCGCCGTCACGCTGCAAAATAGCTTCCGTATTCCAGGTAAGGCGCGGGTCAAACATAATCTTCGCACCCGGCTCCTTGTGCAGGAAAACCTCCGCCAGCAGGCCGACAATATAATAGCCCTCGATAAAATCTGCATTCTCGTCAAAGAGGAAGCAGCGGTCGAAGTCGCCATCCCAGGCAATACCCAAATCTGCACCGCTCTCACGTACAACCTTGGCCGTAGCCTCACGGTTAGGCAGCAGCAGCGGGTTGGGCACACCGTTCGGGAAGGTGCCGTCAGGAGTTTCGTTCAGCGTGATAAACTCAAACGGCAGATGCTTCGCCAGTTCCTTCAAAATCGGACCGGCACCGCCGTTGCCAGGGTTAGCAACAATTTTCATCGGCTTAAGCACGCTTGTATCAACATAGGTCAGCAAATGCTCGATATAGGCAGGCATAATATCCATATGCTCCAAAGCACCCTTAGTTTTGCCTGCTACTACCTTATGCACGAACTCTTTGGTTGTAGCAACCATCTCACCAATTTCCTTCAGACCGGTATCGCTGGAAACAGGACGCGCATCACGGCGTACCAGCTTCATGCCGTTATATTCCTTGGGATTATGGCTGGCAGTAACCATGATACCGCCGTCTGCTTTAAGATGAGCGGTAGCAAAATAAATCATTTCCGTACCGCATTGGCCGATATCAATAACCTTGGTGCCGCCATGGCGCAAGCCCTCCGTCAGTGCATCCACCAATGCTCTGCCGCTCAAGCGGATATCATGTCCGACAACAACAGTTTCCGCAGCGAACATTGCCGAAAAAATTCGTCCCATACGGTAAGCCATTTCCTCGTTAACTTCTGTGGGGTAAACGCCGCGTACATCGTAGGCCTTAAAAGCCTTGTTCGTAACTTGCATTTCTCTATTCTCCTTTTTTATAGTGTATTTATCAAAATTTCATGCTTCAAGAACCATTTTATATTATTCTTCATGGACTAAAAAAATCCTGCCTGCATCGCAGACAGGATTTAAACGCTACAGCTTAGCACCGCTCGAACGGATAACTTCTTCCGCCGCCTCTCCCAGATACCAACGGATAACAGAAAAGAACGGCAGCGTCACGCCATTATAATCAGGCAGCAGACAGATAGTTGCCAGCATTTCCAACACTTCATCCAGCTCCCGGCCCTTACTAAGCTCCTCACTTATCTGGTCCTCCAGCGTATGGATAACCTCTCGGCGCATGCGCATCAAACGCGGCGCGTTCAAGTTCAGCTCGCGGATAGTGCTGCGCGCCTTGTTTTGCAGCTCCTTCGGGCAGGTATCTTCGTCTACATACATCCGCCCGCTATGCTCGGCGTAACGGAACAGGCGGATTTTGCCGGGAATCTTCAGCGGATTGAGAATATAGTTTGTAATTTCACGCCCACCCTTGGGCACATCGCAGCTGCGGTCACGCTTCTGGCTGGAATAGCGCCACTCGGGATCAGGCACGTAGGGCTGACTGCCGCCATGGCACACGCCCAACAGATTGCGCCAATCCAAATGATAGTTGTGTCCATGCTCCTGCGTAGCATTTTTCGGATAAAAATGCTCCACGCGGAAGTCGTCAACCTCGCCTTCCTCCTCCGCCAGCTTAATGCCTACCTCACAATAGGCGCAAAGGCCGTGCTGGTCACGCAAAATTGCTTCCCGCACCTGTTTATAACCCCTGCGGCAGCGACGGCGGAAATGCTCCCAGGTTTCCTCGGGATTATGCAGACGGTACTGCCTGAGAAGCTCCGGTTCTTCCTTGCTTTTATAAACACGTTTCATGAGCGCCTCCTGCGGAACTGACGCATACGGATATCCATATCCGCACGCAGCAGAGCAGGCTCCTTGCCCTTGGACCATTTATCCAGTTTTTTACGCAGCTCCAGCGCCTCCGGCGTATCCCAGGCATCCTCGCTCACCAGCTGCAGATAACGCTTTAAATCCTGCACAATCGGCAGAGCTTGCGGACGTGGGCTCACATTCTGAATATCCTGCAGCAGCTGATAGCTGTTGGCGCCCAAGGAAAAATCTACGTGGCGCACGCCTTCGAACTGCTTGCCCCAAGCCAATACACGTATGCTCTCTGCCGGCACGCTGCTAAGCACCTGCGCACTATGCGTAGTCACTACAAACTGTACCATCGGAAAGGTTTTCTGTAAATCCAGCAGTACCGTCTGCTGCCACAGCGGGTGCAGATGCATTTCTACCTCATCAATCAATACAAGCCCCGGTGTCTTGGTTACCGCATCCTCACGCAGCTGCGGATTCAGACGCGCCATGCGATAGGCCAGGTCAGCCACCATGCTGATAATACTGCGGAAGCCGTCGCTCAATTCATCTACCACCATTTCACCCATATCGGGATGGCTGACAACAAAGCAGTTCAGGCGGTAATTATAATACAAATCACGCAGGCCGGTACTTTCCAGACACACGTCGACAGCGTTCTGAATCGCATTCTTCAACATCACATTGCGCTTCACCTCTGCGCTGTACTGCTGCTCTGACTGCGCACACTTGGTAACGTACTCAAACCATTTTCCGAAGGTACTGTAGGAAGAAGACGGCTCCAGACATTCCTCGTAGCCTACCTTGCGTTCCATCAGCGATTTATGAAAATTTGTCATCAGCTTGCTGTCTACCCAAATGCGCTGAGTACCGTAATAGGCCAACACCGGCAGCAGCCTGTTGCCGTTCTCCTTAGCATCGTGTGCCAATGCACAGCCACGTTCGCACAGCTCATCAGCATCATCCTCAGGCACATTACCCTCCAGCAGGCGGCGGGTACAGGTAAGCTTTTTGCCGTAAACCTCACCCTCCAGCTTAATTTCTACCGGATAATGGCATTCCATACCATCAATATGACGCATATCCTTTTTATAAACAGGCACACGCCGCACATCCTGAGGAGTAATTTGCCTGCCGCTGGCATCAAAGCTGCGCAGATAGGGCTCCAGAGCAATTGCCAGCGCATCAAAAATCGCCGTCTTGCCCTTGCCGTTTTCACCTACAATAACTGTCAGCCTAGGTTCAAAATCAATATCAAGCTCATCGTAACAACGGAAATTCTTCAACCTTAATCTTTCTATCTGCATAATCTGACCTCCGTTTCTGTATCTCTGCTTACATTATAGCATTATTTGCATTCCATACTAAGATTTTTTACAGTTTTATTATGATTTTTTTGTAGCAGGGTGTATAATAAATAAACATCATCAGCAATTACTTGGTACTTGCCAACAATTACGCAACCGAAAGGAAAAACTGTTTATGAATATATTTCTTCTGCTTACAATCGCCATGCTCATGATTATCCTCATGCTGCGTCGTCACATTCCCATCGGACCCTGTATGCTCACCAGCGGTATTTTTATCTGGCTGATGAAAGCACCGGAGCTGCCGTATCTGGTGCAGGCATTACGCGAAACATTAACAATGCCGCGCACCTATGATATTCTTTTTGCCCTCTATTTTGTCATGTGCCTGGAAATCGAGCTGCGCACCAGCGGTGCATTGGCAGGTATGGTGCAGGCGCTGCAGCGCATCTTTTCCAGCGCTAAGGTAACCCTGGCCGTGATGCCTGCCTTCTTAGGCCTGCTACCGTCACTTGGCGGCGCACGCTTCTCGGCTCCTATTGTAGAGGAAGCCAGCAAAAATCTGCCTATCGAACAAGACCACAAGGCAGCCATCAACTTTTGGTTCCGTCACATCTTTGAATTTTCCAGTCCGATTATCCCCGGTATGATTATGGCCTGCAACATCGCCGGTGTCAGCTACGGTGAATTTATTCTGCATCTGGCCTGGCTCACCGTCCTGGCCTTCGCCGCCGGCTGGTTTGTTCTCATCCGCCCCATCAAAGCGGACAGCAGCCGTACTGAAGCAATTGCCAATGACAGTCAGGGTATGCAGGATTTATGGCTGGCGCTTTCGCCTGTCATTATCACCTTTATTCTCGTAGTATTCTGCGGCTTTAATGCCTCCGCCGGTATGGGCCTGGTCACAGCCTGCCTGTTTCTGGTCCTGCGCTTTACTAAGCGCGAGGTTGGCCTCAAGGATGTTGTCATGGGTGCGCTGGATATCAAAATGTTTCTCAATGTGCTCTGCATCCTCTACTTCATTCAGATCTTGACCGTCACCCACGTGCTGCAGGAAATCGTCGCAGCCTTCCAAAGCTCTCCGCTGCCGGTGCCTGTTATCATCGCCTGCGTCAGCTTCATCATCGGCGTGCTTACAGGTATGTCGCAAGGACACGTGGCCATCGTTATGCCCATTGTCGCCGCTATGCAGACAGGCAGCCTGAACCTGGCCGGCGTTGCCATGGCCTTCGGTATTGCCGGACAGATGCTCACACCGACGCATATGTGTCTTGTTATCACCGTCGATTATTTTAAAGCCAACTTTTTCAAAACGCTTAAGCCGGTCCTGCTTTGTGAAATCATCATTCTGACTCTCTTTACAGCTTATACATATTTCACATGGTAAACTTTCAGTGCTTAATCAGCAGCAAGCAGTGTTCGGATTAGTCCTCAAAACACTGTCCGCCGCAGATTAAACACTTTATTTCTATTATTTGCTTGCAGTAGCACAAAGATTAAGTGTATAATAATGTTATCTATTCTTAAATTTTGGAGGGGTGTTTGTGAATTATACAGAAATGGTAGTATTCATTATCTACCTGCTATTCATGCTATCAATCGGCATTTGGTTCTTCTATAAAAATCGTCAGGGTGGTGAAAAAACCTACTTTCTCGGCGGCCGTCAGATGGGACCGTGGGTAACCGCTCTTTCTGCCGGTGCTTCTGATATGAGCGCCTGGGTGCTCATGGGCTTGCCGACATCTATCTACGCTCTCGGCCTCGGTCAGGCCTGGATCAGTATCGGCCTGCTCACCGGCTATTCCTTAAGCTGGATTTTTCAGGCACCGCGCCTGCGCCGTTTTTCCATTGTGGCCAACGATGCCATCACTATTCCGCAGTACCTCAGCAACCGCTTTTTATCTAAGTCCCACGTGTTGCAGGTAATCTGTGCAATCGTTTTCCTTATTGCCTACACTATTTATTCCGCATCCAGCATCAAGGCTTGCGGTACTCTGTTCAACACCGTTATCGGCATTGACCAGACCTACACCATGTATGTGGCAGCCTTCATCATCATCGGCTACACCTTCTTAGGCGGCTTCTCCGCTGTTTGCTGGACCGACTTCTACCAAGGCCTGATGATTCTCGGTTCTCTGCTTATTGCACCTATCTTCGCAGTATCCTTGATCAATCCACAGGCAGTTGCCGGCATTCCGCCCGATTACTGGAATCCGGTTGCCAAAACCTCTGATATTATCTCCGGCTTCGGCTGGGGCTTGGGCTATTTCGGTATGCCGCACATCATCATCCGCTTCATGTCCCTCAAATCTCAAAAGGAAATGAAGAAATCCGCTGTTATCGCTATCAGCTGGACCGCCCTCATCTGCTTCTTCGCTACCATGGTAGGCGTTGTCGGCCGTATGTATCTGGGCATGGATGAAAACATCAACCAAAATTCTCTGGTATTCATCGCCATGGTTCGCAGCATTTTCCCGGCTCTGATGAGCGGTATCCTGCTCTCCGGCGTATTGGCAGCTTCCATGAGTACTGCTTCCAGTCAGCTGCTCGCTTCCGCTTCTGCCTTTGCCAGCGACGTTTACAAGCCTGTAATCCGCAAATACCAGTCCGGTGACAAGGAAATGCTTTGGGCAGGCCGCATCGTCGTACTCGTTATCTCCTTCGTTGCTCTGCTTATTGCCGATTCTCCGCGTGCAGGCAGCATTATGGAGCTTGTTGCCAACGCCTGGGGCGTATTCGGTGCAGCCTTCGGTTCTGCTATCATGCTCAGCCTTTTCTGGCGCGGCTTCACCTTCCAGGGTGCGGTAGCCTGCATCATCGTCGGTGCTGTTGTCGATATCGGCTGGTACCTGACTATGGCAGCCTCCACCGGCATCTACGAAATTATCCCCGGCTTTTTTGCCAGCCTTGTAGCCGGTGTCATTGTTTCCCTGCTCAGCGGCGGTCCTTCCAAGGATGTTGCTGAACTTTATGATAAAGCCAACAACTACGTTGAGGAATAATTGTAAAGCCTAAAAAAATCAGCCAAATAAGAAAGTCCGATTTGTCAGCACAGACGAATCGGACTTTTTATATTCTCAGCAAAAATTCAAGCTAATTTTACTCAACGAAGCAAAAGCATAGCATTTTCACCGCACTCATATTATAATAAAAGTGAGCACTAAACTATCAACAAGCATTTGCTGAATACATTATGTGAGGAGGTTCTGCTATGCGTACTTTTCTGCCATTAGCCTTTTGGTACTGGCTCTATAATCAGCTCTTCTTCTTTTTGGGGGCATTGGGCTTTTTTGTAATTCATTTTCTTGTTGCTATCATCGGCTTCGGCGGCATGGATACTCTTGCCAGCGCTATTTTGACAACACTTTATGCATTTATTCTTTACAAGCTCTTCGGGCGTTTTCTCTGGCGCAGCAGGCTGCAGCAATATAATCCCGGCAACACACAGCTGCTTTGCGCCTCACTGTTGCCGCTGATTTTAGGCAGCGTAATGCTCACTGCCAGCTTCGCCATAGCAGACGGCAGAATCTATAACACCATGACCGCTATGCCTGTGCTTGCGGCAATTAATCTCAGCCTGTCCTATCTGCCGCTCGCCAAAAGCGTCTGGACTATGCTCATTCTAGGCAGCATCTTCAACATCTTCACCATCACCTGCTTCTGGCGCTACTGCCGCAAATATCTGCAGCAGGAAATTCCCTGGCTGAAGCTGTTCACAATAATAGCTATCTGTCTGGCAGTCTGCACCATCATTATTTACAGCATAACCATTATGTATCTGCCTGATGACAAAGCGGGAAGATGAGATAGTCAAAATTTTATCATCATTAATCCAAACATCTTATGAAATTTTTGCAAATATACCTCTAACCATATTTTCTATGATATAATAAGTCTAACATACAAAATTAATACTGTTGTCGTTCTCTTAGAAGTATTGTAGTACCAACTGCAATACTCCTTTTTTAATAGCATCATCAATACGTATTGTTTTTACACGTGTTAAATGATACAATTATGAAAGGAGCAATATCATGAAATTTAAAGAACTGGAAAAGCTACTGAAAAAAGCCGGTTTAGATTTTCAGAAAGGGTGATTTTATGTTATCAATGTATCCTGCGTGCTTTTATAAAGAAAAAGACGGACAATACACCGTAATTTTCCCAGACCTTAACCACCTGGCAACCTGTGGTACGGATTTACAAAATGCCATGAAAATGGCAACAGACTGCCTTGCCGGCTTTCTTTACGAAGCAAAGCTCAGCAATGAAGCTGTTCCGGAACCATCTGAATTAAACACTATTGACGTTAACGAAGAATATAGCGATTACGCAGAAGCCTTTGTTAATATAGTAAGTGTTGATATAGAAGCATATGCCAAAGAGCACTTTACCAAAGCAGTCAAAAAAACTCTCACCATCCCCAAATGGTTAAATGATGCGGCGATTGCCAAAAAGCTGAACTTCTCCAAAATTTTACAGGATGCTCTCAAGCACGAGCTCAATATCGGATAAAGCAAAAATCACAACCGGTTACATATATAACCGATTGTGATTTTTTATTATAGTTTCAATATTTACTTACCGGCAATTTTGCCGTAGCATTCCGGTCTGCGATCGCGGAACAGTCCCCAGCTCAGTCTGTCCTCAGCCAAGGCTGCCAAATCATACTCCGCATAAAGAATTTCTTCCTGTTCACGCGATGCATCCTGCACAAGCGCACCGGTACCGTCGGTCATAAAGGAAGAGCCGTAGAACAGCAAGGAGGACTGTTGGCCCGCATTGCCTTCGCAGGGCTCCACAGTTTCCAAACCGATGCGGTTTGCGGCTACCACAGGCATCAGATTAGCTGCGCTATGGCCTTGCATAACACGACGCCAATGCGGCATGCTGTCACAGTCTAAGATAGGCTCGGAACCAATCGCCGTAGGATAGAACAAAAGCTCTGCTCCGTTCAGCGCCAGGCAGCGTGCTGTCTCAGGGAACCATTGGTCCCAGCAGATACCGATACCGACACGGCCATACTTGGTATTGAAAACCGTAAAGCCGCTGTTACCCGGTTTAAAGTAAAATTTTTCCTGATAAAAATGATCGTCAGGAATATGTGTTTTGCGATAAACGCCTAAAATCTCACCGTCAGCATCAATGCAGGCGATGGAATTATATAATTCGTTGACATCACGCTCAAAAAAGCTGATAGGCAGAACGATATTCAGCTCCTTTGCCAAACGCTTGCCCATCTGCACCGCAGGATTTTCTTCCGTAGGCAGTGCATACTGATAGAAATCATAGCGACGCTGCTGGCAGAAATACGGACGCTCCCACAGCTCCGGCAGCAGAATAATCTGCGCACCGTTCGCTGCCGCTTCACGCACCAGCGCTTCAGCGTGCTGCAAATTTTCTTCTACGGTCGGCGCACAGCGCATCTGCACTGCTGCCACCTTTACCTTGCTCATAAGCACACTCCCTTCGGAATTTGCTGTGTAATGCAGTGAATATTGCCGCCACCGGTCAAAATTGCCCGCGCCGGTATCTGCACTACCTTACGCTCCGGACAGAGCTTGGCAAGAATTTCCGCCGCCAACGTATCGCTGGCCGCATTCTCACCGCCAAAGGCAGGCACTACAACACTGTCATTACTGAAATAAAAGTTTACATACGAAGCTGCCAGACGTTCACCGGCTTCGCGCATATCCTCACCTTCGACAAAGTCGAAGCCTGCAACCTCTTCCTCAGTGATGCACACAGGCACCGCAGGAACAGGCAGCTTATGCACGATGATTTTACGTCCCTTGGCATCCGTCAGCTGCTCCAAAGCATCCAGGCTTGCCTTGCTCAAAGCATACTGCGGATCAGCTTCGTTATCTGTCCACGCCAGCACCACCTCACCGGGGCGGATAAAGGCACAGACATTATCTACATGCTCGTTTGTTTCATCGTTATAAATACCGCGCGGAATCCACAAAACCTTTTCCACGCCCAGGTAAGTCTTAAGCTTTTGCTCAATCTGCTCTTTGGAAAGGTCGGGATTGCGTCCTGCGCTCAGCAGGCAGGCCTCCGTTACGAGTGCCGTGCCCTCGCCGTCACAGTGAATAGAACCGCCCTCCAGCACGAAGGGAACAGCATCATACAGCGCAACACCATAATGCTCGGCAAACTTTTCCGCAAAAGCATCGTCCTGCTCATAATCGGGATACAGGCCGTCTACCTCGCCGCCCCAGGCATTAAAGCGCCAGTTTACACCGCGCAGCTCACGTCCCTGCGCGCCGTCGCGTACCACAAACGTCGGACCGATGTCACGCGCCCAGCTGTCGTCCGTTTCCATAGCAACCAGCTCAACATTGGCCACACCTGCAAGATATTCCTGCGCCACATCAAAGTGCTTAGCACCGCAGATAACATAAACCTTTTCGCTCGCCGCAATCGCCTTAATCACAGCCGTAAACGCTTCGCAGGCCTCCACTGCGCCAAAGCTCCAGGAGCCCGGTCGCTGCGGCCACACGATAATACAGCCATCATGCGGTTCGTATTCGCCGGGCATGTGAAAGCCGTCGGCAGCGGGAGTAAAGTTTTTCTCTAACATCATGACAAACGTCCTTTAAAATCTTCATAACCGAAACGGCGCACCAACTCTGTAGTACCGTCCTTGTGCAGTAGCACAATATCAGGCAGAGGAATGCCGTTAAAGGTATTATTTTTAACCATGGAATAAATCGCCATATCCTCAAAAATCAGCTTATCGCCAACCTTGATTTTCTTGTCAAAGCTGTAATCGCCAATCACGTCACCGGCCAAGCAGGTCATTGAGGATAAACGGTATTTATATTGCTTTTCGTCAGCCTCATAGCCGCCGCGCAGAGGCGGACGATAAGGCATCTCCAGCACGTCAGGCATATGGCAGGCAGCCGAGGCATCAAGGATAAGAATATCCAGACCGTTATGCACAATATCCAACACCTCTGTCACGAGATAGCCGGCATTGAGCGCCACAGCCTCGCCGGGCTCCAGATATACCTCAACATGATAGGTAGCACGAATATATTTCACTAAATCAATCAGCGCTTCCACATCATAATCACTGCGCGTAATATGATGGCCGCCGCCCAGATTCAGCCATTTAAGCTGCTTAAAGTACTTGCTGAACTTCGCTTCGAACGCCTTCCATGTCGTCAGCAGGTCATCAGCATTCTGCTCACACAGCGTATGGAAATGCAGGCCTTCGATTTCCGGCGGCAAATCCTCCGGAAAGTTCGCTAGCGTTACGCCTAGACGTGAGCCATAGGCACAGGGGTCATAAATTGCATGCTCACCCTCCTGCGTCGAGCATTCCGGGTTTACGCGGATACCAACGCTCACACCGGCCTGAGCGCAGACAGCCTTATGCTTTTCAAACTGCGCAAAGCTGTTGAAAATGATATGGTCGCAGATTTGCACCAGCTCCTGCATATCCTGCTCCTTAAAAGCAGGTGCGAAAACATGGTTCTCCTTGCCCATCTCCTCATGCCCGAGGCGCGCTTCATAAATACCGCTCGCCGTCGTGCCTGCCAGATATTCGCCCATCAGCGGATACAGGCGGAACATAGAAAAGCATTTCTGCGCCAGCAGAATATGCGCACCGCTTTCACGTTGCACATACTGCAAAAGGCGCAGATTATTCAGCAGCTTAGCCTCATCAACCACATAGCAGGGAGTCGGCAGCGCCTTCAGCGCCGCCTCCTCACGCTCTGCGCGCAAATTCTTCTGCAAATCAGCCAGACGGGAAGCACCCTCAGCCTTGTCGACAACATAAGCCGGCATTACAGTTTCTTTAGCGTCTGTCATCTTATTCTACCGTAGCCGGGTTTTCGTCAACAACCCACGGCAGGCCGAACTTGTTCAGCATATCCATGTACAGATCCGGATCGAACTCTTCCACATTGAATACACCCTTGCCCTGCCATTGCTTGGTAATAACCAGAGCAGTACCGATCATTGCAGGAACGCCGGTGGTGTAGCTGATAGCCTGAGAACCAACCTCTTTGTAGCATTCCTGATGGTCGCAGACATTATAAATATAAATGGTCTTTTTCTTGCCATCTTTAGTACCGGTGAAGATACAGCCGATATTGGTCTTGCCTACGGTGCGAGGACCGAGGGAAGCAGGATCCGGCAGCAGCGCTTTGAGGAACTGAATGGGAACAATTTCCTTGCCTTCATAGTTAATCGGCTTGGTGGACAGCATGCCGACGTTCTCCAGACACTTCATGTGTGTCAGATAGCTTTGGCCGAAGGTCATAAAGAAGCGGATGCGTTTTACGCCGGGAATATTCTTCGCCAGAGATTCAATTTCCTCATGGTGCAGCAGATACATATCCTTCATGCCTACTTCCGGGAAATCATATTCACGTTTAATAGCCATTGCCGGAATTTCTACCCAATGGCCGTTTTCCCAATAGGAGCCGGGAGCAGAAACCTCACGCAGGTTAATTTCAGGGTTGAAGTTGGTAGCAAACGGATAACCGTGGTCGCCGCCATTGCAGTCCAGAATATCAATAGTTTCGATTTCATCAAAATAATGCTTCAGTGCATAAGCAGAGAAAACACTGGTAACACCGGGGTCAAAGCCGGTGCCGAGCAGAGCCATGATGCCGGCCTGCTCAAATTTTTCTTTATAAGCCCATTGCCAGGAATAATCGAAGTAAGCAGAGAAGCCCTCTTCCTTACAGCGCTTGTCATAAACTGCACGCCATGCAGGATCGTCAATGTTTTCCGGCTCATAGTTAGCGGTATCGATGTAATCAACCTTACATTCCAGGCAGGCATCCATAATAGTCAGGTCCTGATAAGGCAGAGCAACATTCAGCACTGCGTCCGGCTGGTAAGCCTTAATCAGCTGTACAAGCTGTTCCTTGCTGTCAGCATCAACCTGCGCTGTAGTAATCACAGTAGAGGTCGTAGGCTGCAGCTTTTCTTTAACTGCGTCACATTTGGACTTCGTACGGCTGGCAATACACAGCTCGGTGAAAACATCACTGTTTTGGCAGCATTTTGCGATAGCTACGCCGGCAACACCGCCGCAGCCGATTACTAATAATTTACTCATAATTCAAATCATCTCCTGTTCATAAATTAAATAAATTATCTCTCTTCTTCCTCAAGCATATCTTCAACATACTTAGGCAGCATAAACGCTCCCTTATGCAGATGCTCGGAATAATACCATGTTTTAATACCACGCTCCAGCCACTTCTTGGCATCAAAATCCTTCAGCGGATGATACTTCTTGGAAGCGAAGCCGAACAGCCAGTAACCTGAAGGACAGGTCGGAATATGCGCCTGATATACACGGCTGATGGGAAAGCTGTGGCTGGCCTTGCGGTGCATGGCGCGGCAGGTTTCCTCGTCCTCATCGTAAAAGGGACTGCCATGCTGATAAACCATGATACCGTCCTCCTTGAGCGCACGGAAGCAGTTACCGTAGAATTCCTTGGTAAACAGGCCCGCTGCATGACCTAAGGGATCGATAGCATCGCTGATAATCAAATCATATTCATCAACCTTGGTACGCAAAAAGCGCAGACCGTTAGCGTTGAAAACAGTTACGCGCGGGTCATCAAGACCGCAGGCGTTGTCTGGAAAATAGTCACGGCAGACATCGATAAAAACATGGTCCGTTTCTACTACGTCGATTTCCTCTATTTCATCATAATGCGTCAGCTCGCGCGCTACACCGCCGTCGCCGCCGCCGATTACCAGTACCTTGCGCACATGCGGATGCACTGCCATAGGCACATGGACAATCATTTCGTCATAAACAAATTCGTCCTTTTCCGAAAAGACTATGGTACCGTCACAGCTGATAAAGCGACCGAATTCCTTGGATTCAAAAACGTCTATTCTTTGGAAATCCGTATCCGCACCGAAAAGCTGCTTTTCGATTTTGATATCCAGCTTCACATCTTCTGTATGATAGTCAGAAAACCATAGCTCCATTTAATCACGTCCTTTATACTAATACATTGATATTATTAACATCCGGATCTTCCGGTCCCTGCATGGAGCAACCCTTTTCCTTAGCGTAAATAATATAATCGATAATATCCTTGGTAATAACCTCACCCGGCGCCAAAATAGGAATTCCCGGCGGGTAGCACATTACAAACTCACTGCAGATGCGTCCTGCAGTTTCGCGTATAGGCAGAGATTCGTCCTTGGCATAAAAAGCCTTCTGCGGCGAAACAACAACCTTAGGCGCGATATATTCGGTATTGAGCATTTGCGACGGATCCTTGGAATACAAGCGCTTGATATCCGCCAAAGCACCTACAAGACGTTCAATATCCTGAATACGGTCACCGATAGAAATATAAGCAAGAATATTGGCGATATCACCGAACTCAATCTGGATATCATATTCATCGCGCAGCAAATCATAAACCTCGATGCCTGCAAGACCAATATCACGCGTATAGACCGAAAGCTTGGTAACATCAAAATCATAAATACTGCTGCCGTTTTTCAGCTCGCGTCCGTAAGCATAAAAGCCGCCGATAGAATTAATTTCCTCGCGGGCATACTCCGCCATCTCCTGCACCTTGCCGAAGGATGCCTCACCGCGCATATACAGGTTACGGCGGGAAATATCCAAGCTGGAAAGCAGAAGATACGAAGCACTGGTAGTCTGCGTCAGATTAATAATCTGGCTTACATACTCCCAGTTAACATTCGGGCCCGTCAGCAGCAGGCTGCTCTGCGTCAGACTGCCGCCCGATTTGTGCATGGAAACAGATGCCATGTCAGCACCGGCCGCCATCGCATTGACAGGCATATTTTTTCCGAAATAAAAATGTGTCCCGTGCGCCTCGTCCACCAGACAGAGCATGTTATGCTCATGCGCCAGCTTGACGATAGAACGCAAATCCGAACAGATACCATAATAAGTAGGATTGTTTACGAGCACCGCCGTAGCATCGGGATTAGCCTTAATCGCCTTAGCTACCTCGCCGATCTCCATCCCCAGAGAAATTCCCAGCTTACTGTCAACCTGCGGATTGATATAAACGGGGATCGCGCCATTAAGCACCAGCGCGTTAATCACACTTTTGTGTACATTGCGCGGCAGGATAATTTTATCGCCTGCCTTGCAGGAGGCCAACACCATGCTTTGCACGGACGAGGTCGTACCTCCTACCATAAAGAATGCGTGTGCCGCACCGAAGGCCTCCGCTGCCAGCTCCTCTGCGTCACGGATTACCGAAACAGGATGGCAAAGATTATCAAGAGGCTTCATAGAGTTGACATCCAGGTTTACACATTTTTCCCCCAACAGCTCACGAAGCTCCGGGTTGCCACGACCGCGCTTATGACCTGGTACATCAAACGGTACAACGCGCTTTTTACGAAAACGCTCCAGTGCCTCGTACACCGGAGCAGAGGTTTGTGATAAATTTCCCATTTTCTTCTCCAAAGCATAAAAAAATAAAAGGACAGATGATATTTTCTTCTGTCCCTTTATCGTAACATTTTTAACCTGTTTCAGCAAGAGTTTTAAGAGTAACTAAGCAAAATCTTAGCCAATTCAGTTTGTTTTATCATTAGCAATTTTGCCGAAGTCTTTCATAGACGCACTAAAAGCTACTATCAATAAAAGGACTCCAAAAAAAGCGGAATGTACTTGCAGGCATCGCACATTTTTCAACCTGAAGAAATCAAAAAAAGCTCACGCGTCAACTCCGCATGAGCCTGATTTATAAAATTGGTGCGAGTGACAGGAATCGAACCTGCACGCCGAAAGGCGCTAGATCCTAAGTCTAGTGCGTCTGCCAGTTCCGCCACACTCGCATATAGGATATTATAGCATAACAAGAACATCTATGGCAACTGTCCATGTAACAAAAAGCCGTCCTTCTTTCGAAGAACGGCCTTAAATTCGTGGTGATCCACCCGAGACTCGAACTCGGGACACCCTGATTAAAAGTCAGGTGCTCTACCAACTGAGCTAGTGGATCATTGGCTGGGGCGGCTGGACTCGAACCAACGCATGCGGGAGTCAAAGTCCCGTGCCTTACCGACTTGGCTACGCCCCAAGCTTATTAGTGGTTATTCAGATTCATCCAAATCTGAAAAGGTGGGGTGACTGGTGGGAGTCGAACCCACGCGTAACGGAGCCACAATCCGCCGTGTTAACCACTTCACCACAGCCACCATCTTGTTTCCAAGCTGAATAGCTTGGCGACGAATAGTATTATACTATATTCCCGGCACTGCGTCAATAGGAAAATTTAATTTTTATAAAAAATTTTACGGCAATCACCGGACATAGTCAAAAATTGCTTCGCAGCAGTTAATCAGCGGCGGGCAATAACTTCAATTTCTACATGAGCGCCTTTAGGCAGAGCTGCTACCTGTACAAAGGAGCGTGCCGGCGGCTCAATCTTAAAGGTTTTTGCATAAACAGCATTAATAGCATCAAAATTCTTGATGTCATCTACAAAAATAGTAGTTTTTACAACATCCATGAATCTGAAGCGTGCTTCCGTCAGGATAGCCTCAATATTGTCTAAAACCTGCTGAGTTTCAGCTTCGATAGAGCTTTGAACCATTTCACCTGTTTCCGGATTGATAGCAATCTGACCGGATACAAACAGAATAGAACCTGCCAATACAGCTTGAGAATAAGGACCTAAAGCTTTGGGTGCATTTGTTGTTGCAATAACTTCCATGATTAAAGTCTCCTTTGCTACTTTTTTATTTACGGGCAAAGTATTTTTTCGCCCACTCTATAGCCGAAGGCGTTGCGGCCATACCGCCGCCTGCGGTTTCCTTCAAAGCACAGGGAAGTGCATCCCCCACGCTCTTCATGGCATCAATTGCTTCATCAGCATTAATAAAGCTGCTGATTCCGGCCAACGCCAGCTCAGCTGCCAACAGTGCCTGCAAAGCACAGGCTCCGTTACGTTTAATGCAGGGTACTTCTACCAGGCCTGCTACTGGATCGCAGACAAGGCCCAACACGTTTTTAAAAACGACTGCTACTGCTGTGCCAACCTGCTGCGGTGTGCCACCAAGCATAGAAACCGCAGCACCTGCTGCCATCGCCGCAGCACTGCCGCATTCTGCCTGACAGCCACCCATAGCACCTGCCAGAGAAGCGCGCTCGTTGATTACCATACCAATACTGCCGGCAACCACCATGCCGCGCTGCAAGGTTGCAGCATCCAGTCCGCAGTGCTTTTTCAGGGTGAAGAACACTCCCGGAAGTACGCCGCTGGCACCTGCGGTAGGAGCAGCAACTATACGTCCCATAGCCGCGTTGCATTCACCAACTGCTGTAGCATAGATAACTGCATCCAAAGCCTTCTCGCCCAAAAGATTGACAAAGCCTTCGGCGCCTGCAGCTGCAGCCAGCTTTTTGGCATCGCCGCCTGTCAGACCGCTGTGCGAACGGACACCTGATAAACCATGCTCTACTGATTTCTCCATGACGTCCAGCATTTCCTGCATCTTCGCCAATAAATCTTCCTGACTGCATTCCAGCTCACGCATATTGTAGTCTATAAGAAATTCGTCTAACGGTTGCTGCCATTCAGCAGCCTCTTTAATCCAGCTGTTCAAAGACAGCATTTCTTTTTTCATGCTGCACCCCTTACAAAACACTGGCGATAAAACGCACCGATTCTATCTGCTGCAGCGCACTGATAAGATTGATAATCTCCTGCGGCACTGCCTCATCACATTCAATAACCATAGATGCCATACCGCCCTTGTCGCTGCGGAACAAGCGCATTGTAGCAATATTTACGCCGGCATTGGCCAAGGTACTGGTAACCAGCGCAATAACACCTCTTGTATCAATATGCACTGTCAAAATAGCAGGCAGGCGTCCAGTGAGCTCTACAGGGAACCCGTCAATTTCCGTAACCTGTACCTGACCGCCGCCAACAGAAGAACCGACGATATCACAACGGGCACCATTTTCTGCAGTCAACTTAAAAAGCACAGTGTTGGGATGAGCCTTATTGCCCAAATCAATTTTATGATAGGAATATTCCAGGCCGTTTTTCTCCGCAAAGCTGTCAGCCTGCGGAATGCGTTCATCATCCGGCAGCCAGCCCATCAGGCCGGCAAGCAGTGCCATATCCGTGCCGTGTCCCTTATAGGTTTCGGCAAAAGAACCATGCAGATAAATTTCTGCCTTTACTGGCTTAGCGCCAAGAATACTGGCGGCCAAAAGTCCCAGACGAACAGCACCGGCAGTATGCGAGCTGGAGGGACCAATCATCACCGGTCCGATAATATCCAAAATACTCATAAAGCACCTCTATTCATCACTGGCCAGCGAACGATGTGCCAATCCGACACACAGCTCATTGAGATTCAGCACGCCAACGCCCATATAAATAGCAACACAAAGATGCTCTCCGGCGCGGGCAATACCGATTTTGCCGCCGACGTTAAAGCCAAAGGCCTTAACTTTTACCTGTTCCAGTGCTTCGTGCGCCGCACCGGCCACAGCACCCGCACCCACATGAGATTCGGTTACAAGTCCCTGACGCTGCGCAGCCACTACGGCACGCTCGACAATTTTTACAATAGAAGGAATAAATTCACCACCAAAATCAACAGCTGTCGAACGGATACCATGCTCCGCCAGGCGTTCCTTTACCTTCGTTTCCTCCACGCGACTGGAGGTAAGTGCAATACGCAAGGCAGCACGGCCGATTTCGATGCTGTTGATGCAGCTTTTACCACATTCATGCATGTTAGTCACACCCCTCACAAAACATTTTTCTATCAGCAGGCGCAAAGATTACTCATCCTCTTCAGGAACCTCTACAACCTCTTTGATTTTATTTTTATCCAGCATTGCTACCAACAGGAAGGTAATAATGCAGATAGGCCATTCAAAGTAAATTACTTCGTTGGCAAAAAGCGGTTTGATGCCTGCCAGCGGGCTGCCGGGAACAAACCAGAGAGCGATGCCGATAAGGCTCACCAATGTAGTCCAGAAAGCAGAGCTGCGACGGCACAGGCCGGGAGCGAACATCGTAAAGAAGAACACACAGGTCAGGCCGCAGGTCATAGACAAACCGGCAATCATCGTCTTAACAATACCCGCTGCATTGAAGGCAAACCACAGAGTAATCAGGCCGACAGCAAATACAGACAGGCGGTTGATGATGACAAATTTATTTTCCGCAACAGTAGGATTAATAAAGCGTTTGTAAATATCATTACTGAAGAGCGTAGCCGCACCCAGCAGAATAGTGCAGGCAGTAGATACATCCGCAGCCCACAAAGCAGCCAGAGTTACACCGCCGGCAAGAGGATCCAGAGTCATAACAACCTTAGGCATAGCAAGTGCAGCCTGCGCCACCGGCATTTCCGGATACATAGCCTTGCAGACAACACCCAATACAGCGCAGATGAAGCCAACCGGGAAAATCATCAGGCCGGCCAGAACATAACCGTTGCGGGCAGCCTTGGCATTTTTCGCACCGCAGGCAATCTGTACAGGGCCCTGCGCGGTAATAGTCTGGGTAATCATAACGATAATCCAGCCGAGAATAGTAGCAAAAGCCAGACCTGCTACCGGACTGCCCATAACCTCGGGGTTAGGCAGCTTACTGAGCACTGCGTCCCAACCGCCTACGTTGGATACAGATTGGATTGCGGAGTAGATAATACCGATATAAATCAAGGTAACGCTGACGATATTTGCCAGACCGCTGGACCAAAGACCGCCAATCAGTGTAATACCGATAAATACCACGGCGCTCATAATCATACCGCCATGGAAAGAGAAAATCTCCGGCAACAGCGAGGATAAAATCGCACCGCCTGCCATGTACTGCAAAGCAGTAATAACGCACATAATGATAACCAGACCGATTGCAGCGATTGCACGGCCTTTGGTATCATAATAGAACTCAAAGAATTCCGGGATAGTGGAAACCTTCATAGAACGCAGCTTGCCTGCTGCCAAAAGGCCCATAACAATAGCACCGATAGACCAGGCACCGTTATACCAGCCTGCTGCCAGACCAACACTGAAGGCACGCTGTGCTACGCCGACTGTAGAAGCAGCACCGACTGCCAGACCGGTAACATTGACAGCTACCAGAATTGTGTTCAGCTTACGTCCGGCCAGCAAAAACGCTGTCGAACCCGAATCAGCCTTGTGCTTAACCCACAAGCTGATGCCAAAAAGCAACGCGATGTACACTACGACAATTACCAACTGAATAGACATAAAAACTACACTACCTTTCTTCCATGCTACAAAAGCATAATACTTGTGCTGTAAGAATATAAACCATGCTACCATCCTACAACGTACAATAATTTGTCTTATATTATACCAACTTTTTTTAGTAAATTAAAGCTCCCGCCAAAACTTTTCTGCAGCGGGAAATTTTTTGAAATAAAATTTACGTAAAATCTTTCTTGCGCAAGCGTAAGAAAAAGGATTTTATTTATTTTTGTCGAATTGTTTAATGTATGTTGTGATACAATGGAGGAAAGAAATATGTTTACTTATAAAACCAGCGGAGTCTGCTCCCGCGAGATTCATTTTGATATAGTTGACGGCAAGCTGCACCATGTAAGCTTTGACGGCGGCTGCCCCGGAAATCTGGCTGCTATCGGCAAACTGGTAGAAGGCAAGGACGCTAAAACAGTTGCTGATTTGCTCAAGGGCAATGACTGCCGCGGCCGTGGCACCAGCTGCGCCGACCAATTGGCAAAAGCCATCGCCGAGCATCTGTAATTATATAATTATAATATATAAAAAAGATCGTTGTGACGCAGACGGTGCTTTATCGCAGTGCCAAACTTATATAGGCGTGGGAGAAAGTGCCGGATGCTAGGCAATGGCGACGACGGCGTACTTATCGTACGTCTAGGAGCCGTTGTGACGCAGACGGTGCTTTATATCACGTCTGCCAGGAAAGAGGAAAGGAGGAACCCTACTATGTACAAAATTTTAAAAAGTACCGACCAAGGACTGGACGAGCTGGAGCTGGAACATCTGGAAAAGGGCTACTGGCTTGACATAGTGGCTCCTTCTGTAGAAGAGCTGCAGGAAATAGCAGCAGCGACAAAAATCCAGATGGATTTTTTGAGCGCCGCACTGGACGAAGAAGAAAAATCGCGTATCGAAGTGGAAGATGACCAGATTCTGATTTTGGTCGATATTCCTTTTTTACGCAGCAATAAAGATTACGACACGCTGCCTTTAGGCATCGTAGTAACCGAAGAAGGAATTGCTACTATCTGTTTGGAACCTAACGCCGTAACTGCAGACTTTGGCACGCACAACAGCAAAATGTTCAGCACCTTCAAAAAAACGCGCTTTTTGTTCCAGATTCTTTATAAATCCGCTACTCTCTATCTGAAATATATCCGTATCATCATCCGCCGTACGGATGAGCTGGAAATTCACCTGCGCCAGTCCATGGAAAACAGCGAGCTCTTCAACCTGCTGGATTTGCAGAAATCCTTAACCTACTTTTCCACCTCTCTGCGCAGCAATTCCATTGTACTGGAAAGACTGCTACGTCTGCGCAATGCGACACAATCCCAGCATCTGATAAAGGTGTATGAGGAAGATGAGGATTTGCTGGACGATGTTATTATCGAATATAAGCAGGCTGTAGAGATGGTTGAGATGTACAGCCACATTCTTAACAGCATGATGGAAGTTTTTGCCAGCATCATCAGCAACAACCTGAACCTAGTCATGAAATTTTTGGCATCCGTCACCATCATTTTGGCGATTCCTACACTTATCAGCGGTTTATGGGGCATGAACGTACCTGTTCCCTTTGCAGAAAACCCCTTCGGGTTCCTTATCGTCATCAGTCTGGCGGCATGTATTGCCATCGGCACTGCCTTCCTGCTGTGGAAGAAGAGAATGTTCTGAGGTTAGAAAATGTCTAAAGTTACGCAAGAAAAACTGCTCGCCGGAATTATTTTCGGCGACAATGATAACGAAGAATATATTTACCTGCCCGGTGGAGAGGTTGGCAGCGAAGCGCCTCTTTGCGTGCTGGAACGCGGCGGCAGCCGTGAGGACCTGCCTCTTGAAGAAGCGGCACAGCAGGTTCATCGTCTTGCGCTGCGCCCCTGCGCTCATCCTCTGTGGGGCAAGCGTTCATACTAAATCTTAATGCCGCGAGGAGGAATGCAAGATGTATATCCCTAAACTGCATAAAATCTGGCTTTGTCAAAACGACAAGGGCGGTATCTATATGTATCCCAAAATGGCAAATCGTCACGGCCTGATTGCCGGTGCTACCGGTACAGGCAAAACCGTTACGCTCAAGGTACTGGCAGAAAGCTTCAGTGAAATGGGCGTACCTGTTTTTCTGGCTGATATCAAGGGCGATGTTTCCGGTATGTGCCTGCCAGGTGAGGACAGCGAAGGCTTCCGCAAGCGTTTGAGAAATAAGCTTGGGCTGGAAACAGAATGGAAATTTGCCGGTTATCCAGTACGCTTCTGGGACGTTTACGGCAAGGGCGGCATTCCCGTACGCGCTACCGTTTCGGAAATGGGCCCTGATCTGCTCAGCCGTCTACTGGAGCTGAACGAAACTCAAAGCGGTGTAATGAATATTGTTTTCCGCGTAGCAGATGACCAAGGCCTGCTGCTGTTGGATTTCAAGGATTTGCGCAGCATGGTACAATACGTCGGTGATAATGCTGCCCAGTTCAAAACAAGCTACGGCAACATCACTCCCGCCAGCATCGGTGCTATCCAAAGAGCTTTGCTGCGCCTGGATGACCAGGGCGCGGATATCTTCTTCGGTGAACCGGCACTCGATATCAAGGACTGGTTTGCTACGGCAGAAGACGGCCGCGGTGTTATCAATCTGCTGCACGCTACCGAACTGTTCCAGCGCCCGCTGCTCTACTCCACCTTCCTGCTGTGGATGCTTTCCGAGCTCTATGAAATGATGCCGGAAGCAGGCGATTTGGATAAACCCAAGATGGTCTTCTTCTTCGACGAAGCACATCTGATTTTTAAGGATGCACCGCAATCCCTTTTGGATAAGATTGAACAGATTGTCCGCCTCATCCGTTCCAAGGGCATCGGTATTTACTTTATCACCCAACAGCCTACAGACGTACCCGAAAGCGTACTGGCACAGTTGGGCAACAAGCTGCAGCATGCACTGCGCGCCTACACTCCTAAAGAACGCAAGAGCCTTAAAGCTACCGCACAATCCTTCCGCGAAAACCCTGCATTAGATGCCGAAGCTGCCTTAGGCGAGCTTGGCACAGGCGAGGTACTCGTTTCTATGCTGGACCCCGAAGGTATTCCTTCTATCGTACAGCGTGCTTATGTAATGCCGCCGCGCAGCTATCTTGGCGTGTGTGATGACACCAAACGCCAGCAGCTGATCAAAGACTGCCCACTCTACAGCAAATATGCCGAAGCAGTTGACCGTGAATCCGCCTACGAGCTGCTGACACAAAAGGCAGAGGAGGCACATGCGGAAGCCGAAGCGGCAGCGAAGGCTGAAGCTGAAGCGAAGGAAGCAGCGCTGAGAGAAAAAGAAGAAGCCAAGCAGGCCAAGGAAGCGGAGCGTGCCGCCAAAGCTGCGGAACGTGAGCGCATTGCAGCAGAACGTGCTGCACAAAGAAGCAGCGGCCGCCAAACCAAGAGCGTGTTGGACAAGGTATTTGACAGCGCCGTCAATTCCGCTACCCGCACAGTCGGCAGCCAAATCGGCAGCAAGCTGGTACGCGGTATTTTAGGAAGTCTTTTTAAAGGTAAATAAAAAAATTCAGGACTGACGCACAGCCAAGGCGTCAGTCCTTTTAGTTTAGACATAAAAGCTATAATTATTTTTTTATTACCAGAGCCTGCAGCAGCAAATCCTCGGCAGCATCTGCCGGATTGCCGATAGCATGACCTTCGCCGCTGGGACAGTGCACCTTATCACCCGCATGCAGCGTCATAGCCTTGCCGTTATCGTTGTACTCAGCAGTTCCCTGCAACACCACGATAGTTTCGCTGTTGCCGTCGTGAATGTGATAGCCAAGACTGCAGCCCGGTTTAAGAGTTACCTTGGCGTACATTACTACGCTGTCATTCAGCATTTTTTCATCAAGATAATGCTCAATAATTACGTCACCATTGCCACCGAAGCGGTTAGCGCAGATATCTGTTTTGCTGTTTGTTATTTTCATAAGCGAATCCCCCTCTTTTTTTACTGCTTCCATTATATGCCTATTTCGTGCTGCAGGCAAATATTTATGGTCAAGTCGAAACACCTAAGCACCTTATTAAATTGTTACGCTATGCAAGTAATCAAATCTGCATTCCCTAAAACTTTGTAATTAATTCCGTTTTCATCCTCACTCAGATAAAAATCACTCTTGGTATTGAAAAAGCTATTCGGCAAGTTATAATATACATAAAGTCAGTTCTTAGAAATTATCGTTTAAACGAACTGCTTTCTAGAGGAGGGAAGCTCTATGGAAACCCGTATTTTGCGTTATTTTACCACTATCGTCCAAGAAGGTAATATAAATCGTGCTGCCGAAGCACTGCATATAACCCAGCCAACATTAAGCCGTCAGCTTGCACAGTTTGAAGAAGATTTAGGAGTAAAATTATTCTACCGTGAAAAGCACCGCCTCAACCTCACCAGCGAAGGCCAGCTTCTGCACCGCCGGGCGCGGGAAATCCTCGCACTTGTCGACAAGGCTGAAGCAGAGCTTGGGCAGGGCTGCGAATTTGTTACGGGCCATATTGCCATTACATGCGGCGAAATCGGTGCAGTATGGTTGCTTACAGAAATTATTCAAAGTTTCAAAGAAAAATATCCGCAGATAACCTACAGCATCTACACCTGCAATGCTGATATCAGTAAAGAACGTATTGATAACGGCCTGGCAGATCTTGCGCTACTGCTGGAGCCTGTTGACATAGAACGCTATGACTTTGTACGTCTACCAGTTACGGAACATTGGGGCATATTAATGCGTGCCGATGACAAACTTGCTGCCAAAGAAGCTGTCGTTCCTGCAGATTTGATTGGCAAAAACATCATTGTTCCATGGCGTAGCAAGGTTCGTCAGGAGTTGCGCAATTGGTTTGGTGCAGAATGTGCCAACATCAATCCGCCTATGCGCTCCAACATGAGTACCAACGCCAGCATCATGGTCTATAACGGACTCGGCTACGCCTTCTGTATGGCAGGCGGCAGACCCTTTCTTGACGAAAGCAAAGTTGTCTGCAAGCCGCTTCAGCCACCGCTTACGACAAGTGTCGCACTGGCATGGAAAACGCACCAGAGGAACAGTATTACTGTCAGCAAATTCATTGCCTACGTCCGCGAATATTTACAGCAAATAGAAAAGCATTAACTTTTACTGTCGTATGCAAATGCGGCAGTTTTCTTTTGTTTTTTGGTATGCCTCAAGAGCATATTTTTTTATTTTATATAGGTATTAGACATTTTTGTGTGCATCATTTACAATAAAGCTACCAAAGGAATAGAACATAAAACAGCCTTTGAGTATTATTTATCAAGAGGGGGATTTCTATTATGAAAAAATTTATTTTTGCTCTAGCAACTACTGCTTTAATGCTGAACATTGCAGCTACAACCAATGCAGCTGAACGCATCTTGCCTGAAACCAACAAAATTTCTGCACAAATGCATTTAGAAGTAATCGGTGTTGGCGATAGCCAGCAACCTGTCTGGATTGCCGACAACCCAAACTTGTATAGCAAGCAGACTGTAGCTGCCGGCACTTACGAAACTCGCATTAATGATCAATCTGGTGCTTTGAAAACTATTAAAAATGGTAAAGTAATAAATAGCTACACTCCTTTTAATATTTCCGAGCATTTCAATTATGAAAACTAACATTTTGTATTGGTGGCGTTAACATGAAACAAAGTAAATTTTCTAAGTTTGCAGCTTTACTATTATTATCTGCCATTAACGTAAGCACGGCTGTTATGAATTCACACCCTGCCTTTGCGGCAGCTACAAAAGAAAAAGTTTCCTTCCCTAACAAAAATATTCAGCTCGCAGGCGAAATTTATCTGCCTGATAAATTTGATAGCAGCAAAGAATATCCTGCCATCGTCGTTGTTCACCCCGGCGGCGGCGTAAAAGAACAGACCGCCGGAATTTATGCACAAAAACTGGCTGACAAAGGCTTCGTAACTTTAACCTTTGACTCTTCTTATCAGGGGGAAAGCGGCGGCGAACCACGCCTTTTAGAAGATCCAGAAGCACGCGTCGAAGATATTCGCTGCGCTGTTGACTTTCTGACAACCCGTCCTTTTGTAAACAACGATGCTATCGGCGGTCTTGGCATTTGCGCGGGCGGCGGTTATACAGTACACGCTGCCGAAACTGAAGCCCGTTTAAAAGCCATTGCGACCGTCAGTGCTGTAGACAGCGGCCGTACCCGTCGTGAAGGTTTAGGTGGCAAAATGACCGATGAAGGCCGTAACAAATTGCTGGCAGAAATTGGCCGTCAAAGAACCATTGAAGCCAACGGCGGCGAGGTACGCTACATTCACTACGTGCCCAACTCACTCGAAGAAGTACCCGATGGTCCTAATAGGGCAGCTTTCAAAGAATACTATGATTATTACCGCACCCCCAGAGGTATGCACCCCAATTCTCCTAATCTTTACCGCTTCACAAGCTTAGACAAAATGTTTGCTTATACAGCATTCGACCACGTAGACTGGATTTCTCCGCGTCCCCTGCTGCTTATCGCAGGCAGTAAGGCAGCCAGCAGATATTTGAGCGAAGATGCTTACAAGATGGCTAAAAATCCTCGCGAACTATACATTATTCCTAATGCTACGCATATCGACCTGTATGACGTTCCGCAATACGTAGATAAAGCCGTAACTAAACTGAACAGCTTCTACAAAAAATATTTATAAAGAATGAGGTGCGACCATGAAAAAATTCGCAAAAACATTAGCTTTCGGCCTTGCTCTTTTAGCAACAGGAGCTATGAGCTTGGGTATAGCCAACGCAGCTGAACCTGCACAACACCAAAATATTTTAACTAATGGCTCCATCGCCTCAGCCCAAGGCAACGACAAAGTTTTTACCGGTGATGTACGGATTGATCGTATCTTCCGCAACGAGGATATGAGTAATACCAGCGTAACTTTTGAACCTGGAGCACGAACTGCCTGGCACTACCACCCCAAAGGACAGCTTTTAATCGTCACCTCTGGTTTCGGCCTGACACAAGAATGGGGACAGCCCATCAAAGAACTCCATGCTGGTGATATTGTCTGGTGTCCGCCTAACGTAAAGCATTGGCATGGCGGTGGTTACCAGACAGCAATGACACATATCTCCGTCAGTCTTTTTGAAAACGGCAAAAATGTCACCTGGCTTGACAAAGTAACTGACAAAGAATATCAAGGAAAATAAATTGAGGTGATAACAATGAAAGGATTCCCCCAAAACCTCATACTCGCGCTTGCACTCATCGCCAGCACTTACGCAGCCGGAATGAGTGGCGTAGGCTTTGCCGCCAGCAGCATAAACTGCGACAGAACAAGTGCCAGCACGCAGGTAATAGAAAATTTATATGGGAAAAATAACTCTATAGCTTTTAGCGGCGATGACGAAGCCAGCAAGCTTATGCAAAATTTTATCTATAACGATGTTAACAAGCAATCCAGGCTTACCTTGGCACAACAAGAACTGATTACGCTCGTTGTTCTTGCCGCCAGCAGCACTACTCAGGATATCCCCCTGCACGTGCAAGCCGCTATCAAAGCCGGAACTGCACCGGAAGAAGTACGCGAAACAATCTTGCAGGCAACGCCCTATATCGGCATCGCTAAAGCTCGTCCTGCACTCATCGCTATGCAAAAAGGTTTTAAAAAAGCAGGCGTAAAGCTGCCGCTATCTGACGCTGCTACTGTTACCGACTCTACACGCTATGATAATGGCTTAAAAGTCCAAAAGCAGATTTTTGGTGCAGAACATATCGACAGAGGCACTTCCAACACTCCTGCTGATGCCAAATTTATACGCGAATTTCTAGCCGCTAACTGCTTCGGCGATTATTATACGCGTAAAGTTTTGGACTTAAAGCAGCGTGAAATGATTACCTTCATTGCTCTAGCCAGTCTCGGTGGTTGCGATTCTCAGTTACGTTCCCATGTAGGTGCCAATATTTCCGTCGGCAACAGCAGACAAGATTTACTTAACACTCTCACCGTTATGTTACCGTACATCGGTTATCCGCGCACATTAAATACTCTTAGCGCTATTAACGCGGTTGCTCCTGCGAAATAAGGAGGGATACTAACATGCATAAGCTATACAAACGCCTTCTGCTTGCAGCAATACTGAGCATCTGCTCTGCTGTTCTGCTCGCCTGCGGAGCAGAGCAAACCAAACAATCGCTCTCCACACCTTCCGCTCAAGCAGCTCCTGCAAACACCCAGCAGCTAGCACCACCTGTTGAACACCTGACACTAGAGGCCAACGGCAAAACCTTCAGCGCGGAAATCGAGCACAACGCTCTCACTAAGCAATTCTTGAGCAAAGTCCCACGCACGCTCAACATGGTGCAGCTGCGTGATACAACTGTTATCTACGGCGACTCGCCGATTTCTATGCCGAATAATCTCGTGCGTGGCCTAAAGAAAGGCGACCTCGCCTACTGCCAATACGGCTACTTCATCATCTTCACCGGCGACCAGGCTGCAAGCCATACCACGGGCTTCATCAAAGTCGGACGCATCACGTCAGATAATCTTGATGATTTGCAGGCACTCGCACATGGTGCGGAAGTACGCTTTACGCTAGCGAAATAAAATCATTATTTCAACTTAACGTCTGAAATTGAAATAAGCATACATTTTTCTCTCGCTTATCTCAATTTCGCACACTTGACAGTTCTCCCCAAAAACCTTATACTAAATCTAACAGCTCCATAAACTTTTGAGAGTGAGTCTAAAAAATTTAGCTCATGAAGGGGTACACCACCACGGGTGTAGCTTCTTCATGAGCTTTTTTGTTATCCAAAACAAAATATCTGCAAAGGAGCACCTTACTATGCTTATCAACGGAGAAGAAAAAACTTTACAGCAAACAACAACACTCGACGCTTTACTTACGCAGCTCGGCTATCGTACTGCGTTTGTTGCCATCGAGCTTAACGGCACTATCATCAAGCAGGCGGATTTTGGCAGTACAACAATTACCGACGCCGATAAATTGGAAATCGTCAGCTTTGTAGGAGGTGGCTGAATGATTATCAAGGAGGAAATCAATGCCGCACTTGGCAAAGGACTGACACAGGCGCAGCTCGACGCTCTGCATAACGCGCGCGTTGCTGTCGTAGGCCTCGGCGGACTCGGCAGCAATATAGCAATCGCCTTAACACGTCTTGGCATAGCTCAGCTTTATCTTTATGATTTCGACAAGGTAGAGCTTTCCAATCTCAACCGCCAATATTATTTTCTTGATGATATAGGGCAATACAAAGCAGACGCCCTTGTGAAGCATTTGCGCCAGATAAACCCCTACGCAGCTTTGCATTCGCAGGTAATCAAGGTAACAGAGGATAACATACCCACGCTTTTAAGTGACTGCGATATTATCTGCGAAGCGCTTGATGATGCTGCCGGCAAGGCTATGCTCGTGAGCACTGTATTGAGTACCTGGAGCGATAAAAAGGTTATCGCCGGCAGCGGCATTGCAGGCTTCGGCAAAGCTGAAGAAATCACCAGTAAAAAAATCACAAAAAATCTTTATCTTTGCGGCGACGGCAGCAGCGATTTTCACGATTTACCGCTCTGCGGTGCGCGCGTCGCACTCTGCGCCATGCAGCAGGCACTGCTTGCCGCACGCATTATTTTAGACTTGGAGGAGAATTAAAATGACTAACGATACATGGACTTTAGGTGGACACGAATTTCATTCCCGTTTTATTTTAGGCAGTGGCAAATATTCGCTGGACTTAATCAAAGCAGCCGTAGAGCAGGCCGGTGCGGAAATCCTTACGCTCGCTCTGCGCCGCGCCAACAGCGGCGCTCTTGCCAACATTCTTGATTACGTGCCGGAAAACGTCACCTTGCTGCCCAACACCAGTGGTGCACGCAACGCCGAAGAAGCAGTGCGCATTGCCCGCCTCGCACGCGAGCTTTGCCACACCGACTTTGTAAAAATCGAAGTAATCAAAGACAGCAAATATCTGCTGCCTGACAATCACGAAACCATTAAGGCAACAGAAATTCTTGCCAAAGAAGGCTTCATCGTTATGCCCTATATGTACCCCGACCTGCAAAGTGCACGTGACATGCGTGATGCCGGTGCTGCCTGCATCATGCCGCTGGGCGCACCGATTGGTAGCAACAAGGGCCTTTGCACCAAGGACTTCATCCAAATCTTAATCAACGAAATCGACCTGCCGATTATTGTCGACGCAGGCATCGGCAAACCTTCTCAGGCCTGCGAGGCTATGGAAATGGGCGCAGCGGCTATCATGGCGAACACCGCGATTGCCAGCGCCGGCAACCTGCCGCTCATGGCCAGTGCCTTCCGCGATGCCATCAACGCCGGCCGCAAGGCTTATCTTGCAGGCTGCGGCAGTGTCCGTGATGCAGCCTGCGCCAGCTCCCCGCTGACAGGCTTTTTGCATGATTGAGGTGACAGCATGAAGAACGAAGATAAATTTTTTAACAACAGTATTTATGATGAGCAGGCAGCAGCCTTCAGCGAAAAACAGCTGACCGATCCGATGCAGTATCAGGAAGGCATGGAAATTATCGACTCCGATATTTTTGACAAGGTGCAGACTGCCCGCGCCGCTTACGATTACACAAAATATACGGAAGCAGACGTACACGCGGCACTCGCTCACAGCGAGCGTACGCCCGAGGACTTTGCTGCCCTGCTTTCGCCTGCTGCTCTGCCGCTTTTGGAGGAGATTGCCCGTGCCGCACAGGTTGAGCGCCAGCGTTACTTCGGCAATAACGTCACATTTTTTACGCCGCTGTATATCGCCAACTATTGCGAAAATTACTGCATTTACTGCGGCTTCAACAGCCATAATAAAATTCAGCGCGCCTGCCTGAGCAGCGAGCAGATTGCTGCCGAAATGCAGGCAATCGCCGCCACCGGTCAGCAGGAAATCCTCATTCTTACCGGCGAAAGCCGCAAGATGAGTGACGTGCATTACATCGGCGAGGCCTGCAAGCAGGCACGCCAATACTTTAAGGTTGTGGGCGTAGAAATCTATCCTCTCAACAGCGATGAATACGCTTATCTGCATGAATGCGGCGTAGATTACGTAACTGTTTTCCAGGAAACATATAACAAGGATAAATACGCACAACTGCATCTGGCAGGTCATAAGCGCGTATTTCCCTACCGCTTTTACGCACAGGAACGCGCCCTGCGCGGCAAAATGCGCGGCGTCGGCTTCGCCGCTCTGCTCGGCCTCGACGACTTCCGTCGCGACGCCCTCGCCACAGGCCTGCATGCCTACCTGCTGCAAAAGAAATATCCGCATGCAGAAATCGCCTTCTCCTGCCCCCGCCTGCGCCCCATCATCAACAATGACAAAATTAAACCGATGGACGTGCACGAACGCCAGCTGCTGCAGGTTGTCTGTGCCTACCGTCTGTTCATGCCCTTCGCCTCAATTACTGTTTCCAGCCGCGAATGTGCACGCGTGCGTGATAACCTGATGCTCATTGCCGCCAACAAGATTTCCGCCGGCGTCAACACAGGCATCGGTGCACACAGTAAAAAGCAAGAACTGGGCGATGAACAGTTTGAGATTGATGACAGCAGAAGTCTGCAGGAAATCTATGACGCTCTGCTGAAAATCGGTCTGCAGCCTGTAATGTCGGAGTACGTTTATGTCTGAGCTGCCGCTGATTGCCGTTACGGACAGCGCCAGCTGTCCCCGCCCGCTGGCTGAGCAAATAGAGCGTTTGGCAAAGCTGACGAAGCTGCGTCCGCAGGCTGTTATCCTGCGCGCGAAGGCTTTAGACAAAGCAGCCTATCGCACGCTTGCGCTGCAAGCACAGCAAAGCTGCGAAGCTGCAGGTATAGCGTTAATTTTGCACAGCGATTGGCAACTGGCAAGTAAACTTGGCATAAAAAAACTACATCTGCCGCTGGCGATTTTACGCCAACTGCCGGAGTACGAGCGTGCGTATTTCACCTGGCTCTCCACCTCCGTTCACAGCGTAGGTGAAGCGCAGGAAGCGCAGACGCTAGGCGCCACCGTGCTCATAGCCGGGCACATCTACACTACACAGTGCAAGGCCGGCCTTGCGCCACGCGGCCTCGGCTTTCTGCAAAGCGTCTGCAGCGCTGTAAACTTGCCGGTTTACGCTATCGGCGGCATCAGTTTCGACGCTGCGCAGCACGCCGAACTTCAAGCGAATGGAGCACGCGGAGCGTGCGTAATGAGCGCTTATATGAGGCTGTAATAATGTTTGGTAAAAGTTGTGAAAAATCATCCTGCAAAATTTGACATCGGCCTCCATAACATCTATGATTAAGAGAGGAATTTGTAAGCAACATATTTATTTCTGTCCCAAAACACAAGAGGAGGCAAACACGAAATGACTATGAATATTTGGCATGACATCGACCCCAAACGTATTTCTCCTGACGATTTTATTGCAGTTATCGAAATTCCCAAAGGCTGCAAGGTAAAGTACGAGCTGGACAAGGAAACCGGCCTGCTCAAAATGGACCGCATCCTGTACACCGCAACTCACTATCCTGCCAACTACGGCTTTATTCCCCGTACCTACGCAGCAGATAACGACCCGTTGGATGTGTTGGTTTTATGCTCCGAAAACGTTGTACCGATGACCTTGATGCGCTGCTACCCCATCGGCGTTATCATCATGGAGGACAGCGGTGATATGGACGAAAAAATCATTGCGATTCCCTTCGGTGACCCGATGTATAATTCCTACAAATCCATCAGCGAGCTGCCGCAGCATATCAGCGATGAAATGATTCACTTCTTCAGCGTATATAAATCCCTTGAGGGCAAAAGCACCGCTTTGGAAGAGGCACATGATGTAGATAAGGCAAAGGAAATCATCAAGCAGTGCCAACAGCGCTATAAAGATACCTTTTGCTGAAAATTAAAAGCATAAAAAAGGCTGTTGCGTAAGTTTTCTTACGCAGCAGCCTTTTTAGGTTGAAGCAGCTCCTCAGCCCACAAAAAAAGGACTGCCTTTCGCAAATGCGTCCAGCAGCCATAAAATAAGGGAAAGCGTATTTAGTTAAGAAGCAGCGGCTCACGCCAATGCTTCTCTTTAGTTGCCGCGTACATACTCGCGCGGCACACGCGGGCTCACGTCGCAGATAATTTCATAGCAGATAGTATCTGCCCATTCCGCAACCAGCTCCATTGGCAGCTCACGACCGCCAAACACGATGACCTCACTGCCCAACTTAACGTCTGGAATATCCGTCACGTCCAGCATCGTCTGGTCCATGCACACGCGTCCGATAATCGGCGCCTTCATGCCGTTAACCAGCATATACCCGCGGTTAGACAAGCGGCGGCTTACGCCGTCGGCATAACCGATAGGCACAGTAGCAATAACACTAGGTCTCGTCAATGTATAGGTTCTGCCATAGCCGATGGTTTCACCGGGCGGCAGTGTTTTCACAAAAGCAACCTGCGTCTTCACAGTCATAACAGGCTCAAAATCCTTGTAGCAGTCAATCATATGCGCCGGATGCAGGCCATACAGGGTAATTCCCTGACGCACCATATCCAGCTGATATTCCTGCAGCTCTGTCAGCGCAGCACTGTTGGCGATATGCCGGATAGGAATATGCACTCCCTCCGCTTCAATCAGGCGCAGCGCCTCCTGAAAGCGTTCAAACTGATAGGCAGCATACTGCTTATCATCGGCGTCGGCAGTCGCAAAGTGACTGAACACGCCCTCAATATAGATACCGGGCAAGGACGCTGCCAGCTTGGCAAATCTGCCGGCATCACGCACATGCACACCAATACGGTGCATACCTGTATCAATCTTAATATGTATTTTAGCCTTCGTATGCAGCTTCAAAGCCGCCGCATTCAAAGCATATAAGCGTTCTTCATCAAATACTGCATGGCTGATATCATAGCGCACGCAGATTTCGGCAACCTCCGGCAGCATTGAGCCAAGCACCAGAATCGGTGTTTCAATACCGGCCTCGCGCAGCTTCACGCCCTCCTGCAGGAGAGCTACCGCAAAAAAGTCTGCACCGTTACGCGCTGCTTCCTGCGCTACGCGCACAGCGCCATGACCATAGGCATCTGCCTTGACGACAGCACATAATTTGGTTGTCGGCTTCAGATTGGCCTTAGCCATCTGCACGTTATGTGCAACTGCATCTAGATTTATTTCTGCCCACGCACCACGTTGAATATGCACAATGGCATCCTCCTAAGCTTATCGTCCATAAAATAAGCCGCAGGCAAAGCATCGTTGCTGCGGCATCAAACTTACCCTGGAATTTTGTTTAGCGTACATTATATTTTACAAAACTCTAGTATTAGCATATAACCAACAGGGGATTTTGTCAATATTTTATTTTCTTATCGAGTTGCAGTTTTTAGCATGCGGACAGCCGGAGCAGCCATTACAGCCGCCGCGATACTTTTTACCAAAATAACTGCGTACCGCCAAAACCACCAGTACCACTAACAAACCGCCAATAATATAGGTTGCCATCAGTCTGCCTCACTTTATGATTAGCAAATTTTATTATATTCTCCAAGAATTCTAGCTATAGTGTAAACCAAAATTGCCTTTTTTACAAATGAATTCTTTGTGAAAGAGTGACACAGGAAATTTTTTTCCTGAGCGGAACGATATATTGCCTGCAACCTTACCAATTCAACTCACCGTATATTCCTATAGCAAAAGTATTTTCCCTATTGCTAAAATCACGGTGCTATACTACAATAAGTCTAAATTAAAACAGAAAGCAGGGTTCACTATGCAATTACCGGAAAAAAAATACATTGCCTCCTTTGATATTGACGCACAAAACACCTTCACCCCGGTCTGCCCCGATGAGCTGCCGGTTGCCGAAGGCGACACCATCGCTCCCGAGCTGAACGCCCAGGCACAGTTCGCCAGCCTGCGCCTCGCTTCCCGCGACGCGCACAGCCGCTGCGCGCTCTGGATCAGCGATGCCGAGCACGCTCCGCTCACTCCCATCAGCGGCTATCCTGATCTTGATATCCGTTGGCCGGCACACGCTATCATCGGTACTAAAGGCTTTGACTTTATCGACGGCCTTGATGAAGCTGCCTATGATTTTCAAGTTTTCAAGGGCATTGAAGCAGACAAGCATCCCTACGGTGCCTGCTACCATGACTTGAAGGACACTCTTTCCACCGGCGCCATCGAATACCTGCGCTGTCACGGTATCACCACTGTCATCTGCGGCGGTCTGGCAACCGATTACTGCGTAAAGAACACCGTACTGCAGCTGAAGGCCGCAGGCTTCGATGTAATCCTGAACAAGGCTGCCTGCCGCGGCATTGCTCCCGAAACTATCGCAAGCGCTATGCAGGAAATGGCTGCTGCCGGCGTAAAATTTGTAGAATGTGCCAAAGAATTAGCTGAATAAGACTATTACTGAAAAATGCTGCCGGCGTTACGCCCGCAGCATTTTTGTTTTACCGTATTACTATTCAATTTCACGCAGTGCGTGCGAGCGTCCCGTTAGCGAACGTGCACCCTTTTCCGTAACTACATAGGTGTTTTCCGTACCTACCAAACCTAATCCCGGCAAGGCAATTTTAGGCTCTACGGCGAAGGTCATACCGGGCTCCAATGGCTGCTTAAAGCCCTTGGCCAAGGCCGGAGCTTCATCCATCACCAGACCGATACTGTGCCCAAGGAATTTGCCGCCGTTCATAAACTCATCACCGTAAACATTCTCGAACTTTTCCATAGTACGCAGATACAGGTTTTCAATCGGCTCACCCGGAACCATCATGGACACTACCTCCTGCTCCAGATCCAGGCAGCGCTGCTGCGCTGCCAACAGCCTTGCACATTGCTCGTCCTTTTGCAGGCTGCCAAAATAATATACGACAGTCTTATCTGTATGGTAGCCGTCAAAGCCGCAGGGAACATCAAGATAAACCAATCTGCCATGCTGCAGCTTGCGGAAAGCATTACCGATTGACTGCACCGCTATACAGGTGCCGCCGGTACCGCCGGGGCCATCAAAGCCGGTGCGTACTAAACCGCTCTTGCCAAAGGAAGCCAGACCGACAACCTCCTCGCCCAAGGACTGGTTAAAGCGCGCCGTTCCGTGCGAACCGCGCTGCACCATCTCGCTGTAAAGCTCGATAGCCAGCTGAGCCTCGCTGATACCTGCATGAATCAGCTTCGGTGCAATAACATCCAGCACGGTTTCGTGAATAGCACCGGAGTGTTCCATCTGCTGCAGCTCATAAGCACTCTTGCGCAGACGCAGCTCCTGCAGCACAGCATCAAAGGAGCCAACCTCTTCAAAAGCAAAATACTTATGCAGCATACGCTCCCAGTCCAAGGTAGCCTTCTTCGTTTCTACATACATAATGCGCGGCGCACTGCCATAATAGGCAGCAGCCTCACGAAAGCTGTGCATCGGACGGATATCGCTGAAATGCGATTCGTTTACCGCACGCTCATAGTTGCGGCGCACCCAGAAAATTGCATCCTGCGGACGAATCAGCAGTACACCATCCTGCATCGTACCCGTGAAATAATACATTGCAACCTTATGATTGACTGCAGCCATCTCCCAACCGGGATGCATTTCATCCATCAGTCGACGAAACTTCTCCAGACGCGCCTCCAGCTCACTCGCAGGCACCGGGCGAATAGCATCAGTCAATACAGCAGTCTGCTCCAAAACAGCCATAGCAATACTCCTTTCATTATCAAGACAAAATATTTATCCGTTATTAACCAAGATATTGCATAATTTCCTTAGCATGCGGTAAAATAATATCCGGCTTAATAGAACCGTTTTCCACATCTTCCATTGTTGCTTCACCTGTCAGCACCATCACAGAAAGAATATCGTTGTTCAGGCCAAAGGCAATATCTGTTGCCAGACGGTCACCCACCATAGCAATTTCCTCTTTTTTATAACCGGTTTTGTCCAAAACCACATCCACCATATACTTATAAGGCTTGCCGAAAATCAGTTGCGGCTTTTTGCCGGTAGCAGTTTTAATCAGCTCCAGCATCGCACCGGTATCAGGAATGAATTCACCGCCTTCAATCGGGCAGCGCACATCAGGATGCGTAGCAACATACGGCACACCCTTGTCAATCAGGCGGCAGGCTGTAGTAAGGCGGTCATAGGTAAGTGTCTGGTCAAAGCCGACAACTACATAATCAGCGCCCTCCTCCAGCGTATTCGTCAGCGTAAAGCCTGCTTCCTCAATCGTTGCCAACAGCTGCGGCGTTCCCAGCACAAACAGCTTCGCACCAGGTTTGTTCTTCTGCATCCAGTTGGTCAGTGCGTCTGATGAAATCAAGATATTCTCACGCGTAACCGGCACGCCCAGTCCATTCATTTTCTGCACATAATGCTCGTGGCTGCGGGAAGAATTATTCGTCAGCAGATAATATTCCTTGCCTGCTGCCTTTAATTTATCAAAAAAGCCTTCCATACCAGGAATCAGTTCATTGCCCAAATTAATTGTTCCGTCCATATCAAAAAGAAAACACTTTATTTTCGCTAAGCGAGCGTAATCATAAGTCATGCTCTATCCTCCATACTTAAAATATAACAATATTATAAAGCATTTGCCTTATTTGTGCTACAATAGACGAGGAAGAAAATCTGAAGTTCAAAAGGAGATTAATCATGAAATATACAACCATTATTTTTGATCTTGACGGTACCTTACTCAACACATTGGCAGATTTAGCTGCCGCTACCAACCATGCTTTGGCAGAGCACAAGCTGCCTCAGCGCACCACAGACGAAGTGCGCCGGTTTGTCGGCAATGGCATCCGCAAGCTGATTGAGCGTGCGGTACCGGCTGACACCCCTGCAGAGCTGCAGGAGGAGGTCTTTGCAAGCTTCAACAGATACTATAAGCAGCACTGCGCCGACAGCACCCGCCCCTACGAAGGCGTGCCGCAGCTTTTGCAGCAGCTGCGCACTGCAGGCTGCCGTACAGCCATTGTTTCCAACAAAGCGGATTACGGCGTACAAGCGCTGGCTAAGCAATACTTCGACGGCCGGCTCGACGCTGCCTGCGGCGAACGCACCGGTATCGCCAAAAAGCCTGCGCCGGATATGCTGTTGGCTATCATGCGGCAATTAAAGGCTGAGCCCGCAAGCACTATCTACATCGGTGATTCGGATACTGACCTCGACACCGCCCGCAATGCAGGCGTTGCCTGCATCGGTGCCTGCTGGGGCTTCAGAGGCCGTGCCTTTTTGGAAGCACACGGCGCTAAGCTACTGGCTGAAAACGTAAGCGATATATGGGAGCTTATGAAGTAAAAGAGGCTGCCTTGCGGCAGCCTCTTTTGCTTCATAACTATATTAAGCTAAGCAATCATCCATAAATTTAATCAGACCGTCTTCTACTTCATTGCGCAGACACAGCTCGTTATGAATTTCGTGACGGAAGCCGGGATACGGTTTAACAGAAACCTTATGTCCTGTTTTTGCCAGCAGGTTTGCTACATGGTACAGGCCCTCACCGTAATTGCCGCAGGGATCCTGATCGCCGGCAATCAGATAGCTGGGAATATTTTGCGGTACCTTGGCAGCCCATTCATCATTTTCAATATAATGATACAACTGCACGAAATCATAGCACAGCTCCAGCGTAGTATCGAAGGTATTGAACATATCGCCTGCATGGTCCTCAACAATTCGCGGATCTGTTGCAATCCAGTCTGCCGGACCATTCGGATTTTCCACCCTGTCCGTCATACCGCAGAAAACACGCTCAAACCAGACGCCGCATGGCTGATACGGATCTGCCTCATAAGCAGCCTTGAATTCTGCATTAACATAGGCATCCTCACAGCCCTGCCACTGCGAGCAGACACCGCACAGCATCATACCTTTGATATCCTCACCGTAGATTGACGCATAAGCACGCGCCAGCATAGAACCCCAACTGTGGCCGAAAACGAAATACGGCAGCTCAGGATAAGCCTCTTTAGCAATATCATGCAAAGCCTTTTCATCCTTCAGATAGGTCATATAGCCGCCGGAATGCGGATCACCCAGGGTGCCTCCGTCATAGCCGGTTTTACCGTGACCGAGATGGTCATCAGCAAACACTATAAAGCCTGCTTCATTGAACTTGCTGATCATATGCAGATAACGACGTGAATGCTCACCGTAGCCGTGAATCAGCTGTACAATAGCTTTCGGTTTGCCTAAAGGACTGTAGGACCAGGCCTTGATGGTATCTCTGCCGTTGGCAGAAGGGAAGGAAATTTCTCTGATGGACATAATGCGGACCTCCTCGCCTGTAATTATTTATAATATTAAGATAATGATAACACCTGCATTTCCTGCTGTAAAGCAATAATAGCGCTCCAAAGAATGTTTTACGTATTTTTTACACTAAATCCATCTCTGCATATCTCATAGTTTCTGACCAAGGCATACAAAGTAAAGATCCACCCGCCTAGCGGGTGGCTTTTATTTTTCGGGCATAGCCCTATCTTCAGCAGCCACACATAAATGTGTCTTTTATTGGCCTGCCAGCCATGCAATTATTACTTGCTACCCATAAATGGGTCTTTAGGATCAAATAACACTAACTGGTCCATTTATTTATCTCGCTCCAATTGATTTGCTATGTATTCTTTTATTGCAGTAGTATTTTTACCTACTGTATCTACATAGTATCCCTTACACCAAAATTCGCGATTTCGATATGCGAATTTCATATTTCCAAACCGTTGGAACATCATCAGACTACTTTTTCCTTTTAAGTATCCTACGAAATACGAACCGCTCATTTTGGGCGGGATACTTAACAACAGATGTACATGATCTGGACATACTTCTCCCTCTATTATCTCTACTCCTTTCCATCCGCATATTGTTCTTAATATATCCCTTATCGCCAATCTTTTTTCTTCATAAAAAATTTTTCTACGATATTTTGGAGCAAATACTATATGGTACTTACAATTCCACTTGGTATGTGCTAAACTATTTACGATATTATCTTGCTTTTTCGGCATTTTAATGTCCTCCTAATGTGTTTTTTACTTTGACTGGCAGGTCATTAGTATATTATCACATTAGGAGCTTCTTTTCTTTGCTCACCGCTTAAGCTCTTTTTAACCCCGCCACAATGGCGGGGTTTTTGTATACAAAAACCACTATAACAAAATTGTTATAGTGGCTTACAAAATCTATTTTTAATTTTAACGGTCAGCTTAGCACTGAACTGTTTTGCTGCTGATATCAATACACAGCAGTCTTTATTTATTTTTCAGCACATAGAACGGATCTATATTCTGTCCGTCAGCCAACACCTCATAATGAATATGCGGACCTGTACTGTAGCCTGTACTGCCTACAAAGCCGATAATCTCGCCTTTGATTACCTTCTGCCCTGCAGCAACGGCAATGCCGCTCATATGTCCGTAGGCTGTTTCGTAGCCATTACCATGATTTATACGCACATAGCGCCCGTAGCCACCGTTCCAGCCTGCCTGTTCAATCGTACCAGCAGCCGTAGCATAAACCGGTGCGCCGAAATCAACTGCTATATCCAGACCAGGATGCCAATCATACCCGCCCTCAATCGGACCGGTACGCACACCATAATTACTGCTGATAGTGCCGCCGTCTGTAGGCCATTTATCCGGGAAGGACGCCATGCCGCCACCGGAGCCTTCAACCTCACTTAAGAGCTCGCTGACAGATTTTTTGGTACTATCAAGCATCTTTTTGATATTGGCATTTTGCGCTGTCAGCACAGCCATGGTGCCGTTGATATCCATTTTAGCAGGCCCGCCCTTGCCTGTATAAGACGTATTGGCAGACGTTTCCTTTGCCGCTGTCGAATCAACCATACTGGTACCTTCGCCCAGCTTGCTGCTGTCTACATCACGGATAACAGCACGGCGCAGCTTTTTCTCCAGATTAGAGATTTCCGCCATATCGCGCAGCATTCTTTCGTTATCCTGCAACAGCTTCTGCAGCTTTGTCTGCTGCTCGGCCTTGTTTTGCTTATATGCAGTATAATCGGTTGCTTCGCTGCGATAATCCGCCAGCTGATGATATAAATAGCCGGCACCGCCGACTGCTCCGACAAGCAGCAGGGCAGTAACAGCAATGCCTGCCTTGAGCTTAGCATACGAAAAATTTACTACCTTGCCGTTTGGCAAGCGCAGCTCACATTTCCTTTCCTCCATTATTTTAATTACCTCACTTGAAAAGACCAAAGCGTTGGCCTACTGCCAACAATCTGCGTCCCACAAAGGGCACGTTGTCCAAATCCTCTTTATTCAGACCACCGCAGGCCAGCAGCGCCAATGCATAGACAGGAACAGCTGCCGCCATAGCAAACAGCACGCACCACATACCCATGCTTTCCGTAAGCATCAGCACGCCGTAAATCGCCGCGCCCATAACACCGGAAGCAAAGCAGGGACGGATAATGCTGCCCACAGAGAAGCTATAGCCTGTCAGCTTGTAAATAAAGCCCATATTGATAATCGCTGCCACGGCAAAATCTGCCACCGTCGCCATCGACGCACCGCGGATGCCCAGCTCCGGCACAGCAGTAAGATACCAGCTCATAACGATTTTTACAATGCAGGCAATAATCATATTGATTACAGGGATTGCCGTGCGGCCAAGGCCTTGCAGAATACCTGTACTGATCTGATGCATACCTAAAAACAGAATACCGATGCTCATTGTCTGAATCGCAGACGCCGCACCGGGAGCGTTATACACAAGCGCCGCAACCTTTTCTGCCAGACAATAGAGGCCCATAAAGCACGGGAAGGTGATAATCATTGCCACACGGAAGGCAATGCGGATTTTATCACGGATTGCATCAAAGCTGCCCAGAGCACGAGATTCGGAAATTGACGGCACCAGACTGATGGTCATCGCAGCAGTAAAAATTGTTGCCAGATTAACCAGAGGTACAGCCATACCAGTCAGATAACCGAACAGCTCGGTCGCATGATGAATATTAAAACCGGCTGCTTCCAGACGCTGCGGCACAATCAGAAGGTCAAGGTTAGCACCTATTGGCAGCATCAGACTGGTAAGAGAAACCGGCAACGCCAACTTCAGCAGACGCTTGATGATATGTCCGGCACTTTCTACCGGCGCACTGTCATCCTGCTCTGCCATTTCCTTTTGCAGACGCTGCTTAAGACGGCGATAGAACCACATCAGCACCAAAAGTGCGCAGAACGCGCCTACACCGGCACCCATGCTGGCACCGCCTGCAGCGAACGCCAGACCGTACGGCATGAAGAGGTCGGCAAAAACGAGCATGGTAATAACACGTGTCAGCTGCTCGACAATCTCACTGACCGCCGTCGGCGTCATAATCTGCCAGCCCTGCAGATAACCGCGGAAGCTGGCCAGAAAGGTTACGAAGAAAACCGCAGGCGCCAGAGCGATAATAGAATAATACGCACGACTGTCGCGGATGATATGGTTATTAACCAGCCAGTCCGCACCGAAAAACAGTGAGGACGAAAACAAAAGGCCCGTCAACAGCAGCACTCGCAGCGAAACATTAAAGACTCGCTTGGCACCGCGATAATCCTTGTTCGCCAGCTTTTCAGACGTGATAATGGAGATAGCAACCGGTACACCGGCACTAGATACAGTGATTGCCATCAGATAGATGGGAAAGCCCATCTGATACAGGCCGATACCTTCGCCACCCAATACACGTGATAAAATAATCCAGTTCAGAGAACCGATAACCTTGACCACTATACTGGAGGCCGTAAGGATTAAGGTTCCCTTTAAAAATTTGCTATTCGAAGCTTTAGAATCTGCGCTCATAAAATCCCCTTGTTTATAGATAGATATACATTATAATTATCCTCTTTTCCGCGTGATTTTACAAGTACTTTTAACACATTTGTCATAAACACATCACTGCTTTTTGCTTGCATAACTATCTTTATATGCTAAAATTAAGTTAAGACCAAAATTATGTTGTAAAAGGAGCGATGCAAAATGAAATCCACACATGCTTTATTAGCTTTCGGTGCAGCAATCTGCCTTGCAAGCACCTGCAGCCTGAGCGCCTATGCTTCTCCGCTGAAGAATTATGACGCAGGCAAGGTTGCTATTGATGCAGGCATTACTCTGCCATCCAGTCTTAAAGGTGACAACTATAAATTCAGCAAATCCAACAGCACCTATCTTGGCGCAACTGTTGGTCTCGGTCAAAATACTGCCTTAAATTACAAATGGAACAACTACAAGGCTGACGAAGCGAAAACCCGCGCCCAGCAATTCAATCTTATGTACAAGGTACTGCCGGGTATTTCCGCTTACGCAGGTTATCTGAACGCTGATACCTCCGGTGACTTTGGCGGTAAAACCAAAAACTCCGGTCAAATCGGTCTGCAGGCAGCCTATGATATTCCCGCACTCTTCACTGTTTGGGGAAATGTTGGCTACGGCAACAGAAACAGCGGCTATGAAATCGGTATCAGCAAGCCTATCCTGAACAATTTGGAAGTTAACGCTTCTTACTACAATCAGACATTTGATGATGCTTTTGGCGAAGACCTCGACATGAAGGCTAAAGGCGTTAATCTGGGTTTAACTCTCAAATTTTAATTTGTCAGCTGCGGCTAACTAAATTAAAACAAAAACTAACGGATAATTATTATTGACAACTGTATCAGCCTGTGTTATTATATAAGTGTCAAGGGCACACAAGCTGTGCAAGTCAAAAATAAAATTAAGCAATGCAATATAAAAACATGGAGGGAACTAATATGAAAAAATTTGTATGTCAAGTATGTGGTTATGTATATGAAGGCGAAGCTGCTCCGGCAAAATGCCCGCAATGCGGCGCTCCCGCTTCCAAATTCCAGGAAATGGCTGCTGAAATGGGCTGGGCTGCTGAGCACGTTGTAGGCATCGCTTCCGACGTTCCTGAAGATATCAAAGCTGACCTGCGCGCTAACTTCAACGGCGAATGCTCCGAGGTTGGTATGTACCTGGCAATGAGCCGCGTAGCTTTCCGCGAAGGCTATCCGGAAATCGGCCTGTACTGGGAAAAAGCTGCTTTCGAAGAAGCTGAACATGCTGCTAAATTCGCAGAACTGCTGGGCGAAGTTGTAACCGACTCCACCAAAAAGAACCTGGAAATGCGTGTAGAAGCTGAAAACGGTGCAACCGCAGGCAAAACCGACCTGGCTAAACGCGCTAAAGCACTGAACCTGGATGCTATCCATGACACCGTTCATGAAATGGCTCGTGACGAAGCTCGCCACGGCAAAGCTTTCGCAGGCCTGCTGAAAAGATATTTCGGCAAATAATTAACCAATAAAAATTAATAAGACTTAATAAGGCTTAATAAGGCTCCCGCTGAGCAATCTTAACGGATTACAGCGGGAGTTTTTAGTTTTCAACGAACATTTTCAGCGTTTTTGGGAATCATTCCGCCAATCTTCTTATTTCAGGCACTTTCTTATGTTTTTCACACTTAAAAAGCCTTCAATATCTTTATAAATTGCTTCAGATATGATATTATATAAAGGTTAGGAAACATATTTAATGACACTCATTATCACGTTCCTATAGGTGGTTAATTATATGCTTATTAAAACTAATTTTCATTATCCTGCTATGCTGCGTGTAGCAGGCAAAAACTGCGTAATCATCGGCGGCGGTGCTGTTGCTGCCCGTAAACTGGCAACACTGCTGGCTGCCGAAGCTAAAGTAACAGTTGTTGCCCCGCTTTTCTGTGACGAGGTGCAAAAGCCCGCCTCAGCGCAGGGATGCACGCTCATCAAGGATTACTACAAACCGGAATATCTGCAGAATGCATTTGTGGTTATTGCCGCCACAGATAATAAGGCTGTAAATAGGCAGATTTCAGAGGCTGCGCCCTGCCTCGTCAATAATATTACCGAACCTGAGCTGAGCAATTTCACTGTCCCCTCAGCCATCAGCGAAGGTGATATTACTATTGCGTTGGCAACAGGCGGCATGCCTGCTTTTACACGCCTGCTGAAAAAACAGCTGGAACACATTCTGACACCCGAGTTGGCTGATTTCAACAGCTTTCTGCTGCTGCAGCGTGAAGCTGTCAAAAACATCGAAAGTACGCCGCAAGAGCGGACGCAATTCTGGCGCAGTGTTTTGACACAGGATTTACTAAATTTAGTTATAGCAGGTAAGGCTGCTCAAGCAAAGGAGAAGGTATTAGATGCAGTTAACAGTTTTAGGACTCAATCACAGGACCGCCCCCGTTGAGATCCGTGAACGTTTCAATTTTTCCAATGACAGGGTGGCAAGTATTCTGCGCCGCCTGCGCAATTACGATAATATTCCCGAAGCCATGCTGCTTTCCACCTGCAACCGCACAGAGCTGTACATGGTTATCGAAAATCCGCATGAAGCAATTCCTTTTATCAAATCATTGCTCAAGCATTTAGCAGGTGAACATTACCAAAGCGATTATTTTTACAATCTGAACGGAACAAATTGCGTCAAGCATCTGTTCCGTGTAGCCTCCAGTCTGGACTCCCTGATTGTCGGTGAAGGCCAGATTCTCAGCCAAATAAAAAATGCGTATCAGATTGCCCGCAATAACGGTATGACAGATACAATTCTCAATACCATCATGAATAAGGCAATTGCCGTCGGCAAGCGCGTGCGTACCGAAACAAAAATTGCCTACAGCAGCGTATCTGTTTCCAGTGCAGCTGTTGACCTGGCCATCAAAATTTTAGGTGACCTGAGCAAGGCGCAGATTTTGGTAGTCGGTGCCGGTCATATGAGTGAGCTCACCGCACAGCATCTGTTGGACAAGGGTGCGCAAACTATTTGCGTCAGCAACCGTCACTACGAAAGAGCGCAGAATCTGGCAGGCAAGTTCCACGGTACGGCTATTCCCTACCGTGCCATGTTCGAACATGCCGCCGATGCTGATATCATCATAACATCTACCGGTGCGCCGCATTACGTGCTTACAGTAGAAAATTTAGGACCTCTGCTCCCCAAGCGCAACGGCAGACCGCTGATTCTGATTGATATTGCCGTTCCGCGTGACGTCGATCCAAGACTTGCCGATGTTGACGGCGTAACCATTTATAACATTGACGATTTGGAAGGCGTTGTTGATACCAATAAAAACTTCCGTGAAAAGGAAGCTCACGTTGCCGAACAGATTATCAGCGAAGAGATTGGTGCCCTCAAGGAGCGTCTGCGTTATTACACAATGCGCCCTGTTATGGTACAGCTGCATGATAAAATGAATTTCCTGCGCCAGAAGGTTTTGAAGAAGGCCTTTATTAAAATGCCGGAGCTTACCGACCATGAAAAGCGCATTATTGACCTGATGACCCAACGTCTGGAGCATAAATTCCTGCGCGAGCCTATGAAGGCTATGAATGCTGTAGCAGGCACCGCAGAGGAAGAACGCTATAAAAAGATGATGTGTGATTTATTTTTATTAAACGAAACCGGAGAGGAGTTTGGTGATGAAAGCAAAATTGACGATTGGGACTAGACAAAGTCTTTTAGCGCTTTGGCAAAGCAATCATATTGCAGCCTTACTGCGCAAGGAGTATCCTGAATGTGAGGTTGTACTGAAAAAAATTGTCACCAAAGGCGACCGTATTTTAGACGTACCCCTGGCGCAAATCGGCGGCAAGGGCTTATTTACCAAGGAAATTGAAGAGGATCTTTTAGACGGTACTATTGATTTGGCAGTACATAGTCTGAAGGATATGCCTACCGTTCTGCCGGAAGGCCTGTGCCTGACAGCAATTACCGAGCGTGCCAACGTCGGCGATGCTTTTGTCAGCAACAAATATGGCAGCTTCGAAGAACTGCCGCTCGGCGCTGTAGTCGGCACCAGCAGCCTGCGCCGCAAGGCACAACTGTTAGCTAAGCGTCCGGATCTGGAAATCCGCGACCTGCGCGGCAACGTTGATACCCGTCTGCGTAAGCTGGACGAGGGACTGTACGATGCTATTATTCTGGCAGCTGCAGGCTTAGAGCGTCTGGGTCACGGTGACCGCATCTCCAGCCTGATTCCTGCTGATGTCTGCCTGCCGGCTGTAGGCCAGGGAGCATTGGCAATCGAAGCACGTACCGAGGATAAAGAAGTACGCGATATGCTGAGCTTCTTAAACGACCTGACCACCAAACAGGCTACCGATGCCGAGCGTGCCTTCTTGGGCTTACTGGAAGGCGGCTGTCAGGTTCCTATCGGCGTACATGCCGACGTTGAAGGTGAAAACATTCGCATTGAAGCAATCATTGCTGCCTTGGACGGCAGCACTATTCTGCGTGATACAATAAACGGCAAGGCTGATGACGCTGTCAGCCTCGGTCAACAGCTTGGCAAAAAAATGTTGGCTGCCGGCGGTCAGGAAATTCTGGCCTCAATTCTTTAAGGAGAGTGACATTATGACGAAACAAGGTAAAGTATATTTAATCGGTGCAGGCCCCGGCGACCCGGGACTTTTGGGACTCAAGGCTAAGGAATGTCTGCAAACTGCAGACGCTGTTGTTTATGACCGTCTGGCAGATCCGCGTATCCTGGCCTTCGCCCGCAAGGATGCAGAAATGGTTTACGTTGGTAAGGCCAGCGCTAACCATACCATGCGCCAGCCTGATATCAACAAGCTGCTGGTAAAACTGGCTGCCGAAGGCAAGGTTGTAGCACGTTTGAAGGGCGGCGATCCTTTTGTATTCGGCCGCGGCGGCGAAGAAGCCATCGAACTGCGTGAAGCAGGCCTGCCGTTTGAGTTCGTTCCCGGCGTAACCAGTGCTATTGCAGTTGCCGAATATGCAGGTATCCCTGTTACCCATCGCCATGTGGCAACCTCCTTTGCTGTTATCACCGGCCACGAGGATCCTACTAAAGGCGAATCCACTATCCATTGGAAAGGCTTGGCAACCTCCGTTGATACCCTCGTTTTCCTCATGGGTGTAGAAAACATCGAAAAAATCAGCCGTGAGCTCATCGCTAACGGCCGCAGCGCCGACTGCCCGGCAGCTGTTATCCGTTGGGGCACTCATCCCGAACAGCGCACTCTGATTACCACCCTCGGCAAAGCTGCCGCTGACGTTAAGGCAACCGGCATGAAACCGCCTGCTATTTTCCTCGTAGGCGAGGTTGTACGCCTGCGTGAACAGCTGCAATGGTTCGATAACAAGCCCCTCTTCGGCAAAACCGTTATCGTTACCCGCGCACGTGCACAGGCCAGCGCTCTCACCAAAAAGCTGGAAGCACAGGGTGCCAAGGTTATCGAAGCTCCGGCAATCAAAATCGTTCCGGCAGCAGATTACGCTCCGCTGGACAACGCTATTGCCAATATCAATGACTACAAATGGCTTGTCTTCACCAGCGCTAATGGCGTAGACTACTTCTTCGAGCGTCTTGGTGCAGCTAAGAAGGACGCACGCGCCCTGGCTAACGTTAAGCTTGCCGCTATCGGCAGCGCCACCGCCAAGGCTCTGGCAGAGCATGGCCTCACCGCCGACCTCATTCCTTCCGCTTATAAAGCAGAAGAGCTGGCTGAAGCACTGGCAGGCGAAATCACCGCCGGTGACAAAATCCTGCTGGCACGCGCTAAGGTTGCACGCGAAGTATTGCCCGAATCCCTGCGCGAAATCGGCGCTATTGTTGACGTTGTAACTGCTTACGAAACCGTTGCCGACTGCGAAAACAAGGACGAGCTCATTGCAGCCCTCGAAAGCGGCGAAGCAAGCATCGTAACCTTCACCAGCAGCAGCACCGTAACCAACCTGCTGGAGGTTCTCGGTGATAAGAAGGAACTGCTGAACAAGGCTGCTCTGGCTGCTATCGGCCCCGTAACCGCAGATACCCTGAAAAAGCATGGCTATACTCCGGCTATCAATGCCGCTGAATATACAATCGACGGCCTCATGACCGCTATCACAAATTTTTATAATAAATAAGGAAGTGTATCAAGATGAGTATTACCGGTTTTCCTGTATACCGTCCGCGCCGCACACGCGCTACTGAAAATCTGCGTGCAATGATCCGTGAAACCGAGGTTTCCGTAAAAGACTTAATCTATCCGCTTTTCGTCGTTCCCGGCGAAAACGTTAAACATGAAATCGAATCTCTGCCCGGCAACTACCACTGGTCCATCGACCGCGTTATGGAATGTGTTGACGAAGTTGTAAAGCTGGGTATTCCCGCTGTCCTGCTCTTCGGCGTACCGTCCTACAAGGATGCTGTCGGCAGCAGCGGCTGGGATATGAACGAGCCTGTACAGCAGGCCTGCAAGCTGATTAAGGAAAAATATCCCGAGCTGGTTATCATTACCGACGTTTGCCTGTGCGAATACACCGAGCATGGTCATTGCGGCGTGCTGCAAAACGGCTGCACCGTCAACAACGATGAAACTTTGCCGCTGCTGGCTAAGGTTGCCGTATCCCACGCTCAGGCCGGTGCTGACATGATTGCTCCTTCCAATATGATGGACGGTTATGTTAAGGCTATCCGCGAAGCACTGGATGCAGCAGGCTTCAACCATATTCCTATCATGGCTTATTCCGCAAAATTTGCTTCCGCATACTACGGTCCCTTCCGCGCCGCAGCAGACTCTGCTCCGTCCGCAGGCGACCGCAAAGGCTACCAGATGGACCCCGCCAACAGTGACGAGGCTCTGCGCGAGGTTGCTCTGGATATTGAAGAAGGCGCAGACATCGTCATGGTTAAACCGGCTCTGGCCTTCCTCGACGTTGTACAGCGTGTACACGAAACCTTCAACCGTCCGCTGTGTGTTTATAATGTCAGCGGTGAATACGCTATGGTTAAAGCTGCAGCTGAAAAAGGCTGGATTGACGAAAAACGTATCGTTATGGAAACCATGCTGGGCTTCAAACGTGCCGGTGCCAAAATGATTATTACCTACCATGCGCTTGATGTAGCAAAATGGCTGCAAGGCAAATAAGGAGATATAACAATGGAACATACAAAATCTCAGGCTGCTTTTGAGGAAGCACGCCAATATATCCCCGGCGGCGTTAACAGCCCCGTGCGCTCCTTCCGCAGTGTCGGCGGTGTACCGCCGTTCATCTCCGGTGGCAAGGGCAGCAAAATCTATGACATCGACGGTAACGAATACATCGACTACGTTATGTCCTACGGTCCACTGCTCATGGGCCATGTACCCGACTGCGTAACCGACGCTATCAAAGCTGCTGCTGAAAAGGGCACCTCTTACGGCGCTCCGACTGTTGCCGAAACCGAGCTGGCAAAATTAATCTGCCACCTCGTTCCGTCTATGGATATGGTCCGCATGGTCAACAGCGGTACCGAAGCAACCATGAGCGCTCTGCGCTTAGCACGCGCCTACACCGGCCGTGACTGCATCATCAAATTCATCGGCTGCTACCATGGTCACCATGACAGCCTGCTTGTTAAAGCAGGCAGCGGCGGAGCTACCTTCGGCGTACCTGACAGCCCGGGCGTACCCAAGGCAGTAGCAGCAACCACTATTACTGTACCGTTCAACGACCTGCCTGCTCTGGAAAAGGTTTTTGCCGAACGCGGCGAAGAAATCGCCTGCGTTATCATGGAGCCTACTCCGGGCAACATGGGCCTTGTACTTCCGCACGAAGGCTTCCTGGAAGGCGTGCGTGCCATCACTAAAAAATATGGCGCTCTCCTCATCTGCGATGAGGTTATGAGCGGCTTCCGCAGCGCTCAGGGCGGCAGCCAGTCCCTTTATGACATCGACCCCGATATCACCTGCCTCGGCAAGGTAATCGGCGGCGGTCTGCCTGTTGCTGCTTACGGCGGCAAACGCGAAATCATGCAGATGGTTTCTCCTTCTGGCCCGATGTATCAGGCAGGTACCTTAAGCGGTAACCCGCTGGCTATGGCTGCAGGTATTGCAGCACTCACCTATATGGAACAGAACGATGTCTGCAACCGCGCAGAAAGCCTTTGCGCTATTCTGACAGGCGGCTTGGAAAAGGCAGCAGCTAAGGCCGGTGTACCTGTACAGATTCATCGCCTCGGCAGCATGTTCACCGTTTTCTTCAGCGATAAACCGGTAACTGATTTTGACAGTGCTGCAGCCAGCAATCTGGAAGCCTTCAAAATCTACTTCCACTCCATGCTGGAGCAGGGTATCTATCTGCCTCCTTCACAATTCGAAACAAACTTCGTTTCCGTTGCTCACAGTCCCGAGGATTTACAAAAGACTATCGATGCTGCGGAAATTGCCTTTGCTGAGGTTGCCAAAGCAAGAAAATAACAGCTAAAGCATTATAAAAAATAAGCGTGCAGGCTTGCACAAGCTGACATCCGTCAGCCTTAAGCCTGCACGCTTTTAGTTTAAATTTTAAAATATCATCTTAGCCACGAATCAGCTTGATAGAAGGCACCGCCGCTCTGACAAATTTCCACAGCAGCACGGAAATACTGCAATCCATAACCGAATGCAAAACGGTACCCGCACCCACCAGCACGATAACGCTCATTATAAAGCCATTGGACAGCTGCTCTGGCGTAAACATATAACCGCTGAAGAAGAAGGGAGCTACCACAAGCACTTCTCCCAAAGCATGCAATACGGCAAGCCCCAGATTCAGACTGATACCGGCTGCAAAGCTTTCCATAATATTCGGATAGCGCTTAATAATTAATGCACCAACCAGAGCGAAAATAATATGGGTTGCCGCACGCGCAGCGATAATCAGGGGTGTGGTTACAAAAAAGCCCATCGTTGTACCAAGGCAGACAGCAGCTGCCACCTTAGGCGAAATAAACATTGCCAAAAAAATTGCCACATGCTCACCCAAAGTAAAGGACATCGGTCCGATAATCACCTTCGGCATAACCATAAGTACAACCAAGCCTATAGCACACAATACGCCTGCGAGAACAAGTTGATAAATATTTTTATGTTCCAAGACTATTTCCTCCCAATCACGTATTAGCTAGTGATTATAGCACTATTTGAGATATCATGTAAGTGTTATGTAAAAATGATTTTTTAAAATTTAGTTATTCACTTCTCCAGGTGGATTTATCCCGATAATTTCCCACTTATCCCCAGTTTTTCACAAAAGTTATCCACAATGTGCATAACTTTTGTGGATTGGTGGATAAAAGCTGTGCATTACCTTTATAAAAATCTCGCTATCCATAAATACTTCCGTCTGTTGCTTATTATTTCACTGGCTCTTCCTCTTAGATTTGACTTATTATCCATAATAGCATATAATTTAAGTAGGTTTATAGATAATTACCGAGTTTAACTCAAAGGTGGAGAATCAATGAAAATATCAACAAAAGGACGCTATGCCTTGCGCATGATGCTGGATTTGGCAGAGCATCAGCAGGACGGCTTTGTTGCCCTCAAGGACATTGCGGCAAGACAAAACATTTCCAAAAAATACTTGGAGCAGATTGTGCCTATTCTGAATAAATCCAACTTTCTGCAGGCTAACCGCGGCTTTCAGGGCGGTTATCGTTTGGTTAATGCACCGCGTGAGTATACTGTCGGCAGCATTCTGCGCCTTACAGAAGGCAACCTTACACCGGTAGCCTGTCTGGACTTTAACCCTGTAGGCTGTGAACGCCGCAACGATTGCATTACCTTGCCGCTGTGGCAAGGACTGAACAAGGTTATTGCGGACTATCTGGACAATATCACCCTGCAGGATATTCTCGACAACTATAAAGCCCGCAGCATTGATAATTATTCGATTTAATGCTTAACCGCCGGTTACATAACGCCGGCGGTTTTTTGCACTCTAAATTAAAGAAAGCAGTCCGCGCAGACTGCTTTCTTTTGGTTAGGAAATGGGATGTGATATGTATTTTATCTGCTTATTCAGCAAATAACGGAGTGGAGAGATAACGCTCGCCAGTATCAGGCAGCAGCGCTACGATAACCTTGCCCTTGTTTTCCGGACGTTTTGCCAGCACAGTTGCCGCATATACAGCAGCACCGGAGGAAATGCCTATGAGCACGCCCTCCTTATGGGCAATAGCACGACCGGTTTTGAAGGCATCCTCGTTTTCAACAGCGATGATTTCATCATATACCTTGGTATCCAAAGTGTCAGGTACAAAACCTGCGCCAATGCCCTGAATTTTATGCGGACCGGCAACACCTTTGGAAAGTACCGGAGAACCTGCAGGCTCTACAGCAACAACCTTCACATTGGGATTTTGGGATTTCAGGTATCCGCCTACACCAGAAAGAGTACCGCCGGTACCTACGCCGGCAACAAAGATATCAACCTTGCCTTCGGTATCCTGCCAGATTTCCGGACCGGTAGATGCTCTGTGGGTTGCCGGGTTAGCAGGATTGGTGAACTGGCTGGGGATAAAGCTGTTCGGAGTGCTTTCTGCCAACTCCTGAGCTTTGGCAATCGCACCTTTCATGCCCTTAGCGCCGTCAGTCAGAACAAGCTGTGCGCCATAAGCCTTCAGCAGATTACGACGTTCAACGCTCATGGTTTCAGGCATAGTCAAAATAATTTTGTAACCGCGGGCAGCAGCTACGGATGCCAGACCGATACCGGTGTTGCCGCTGGTGGGTTCAATAATAGTAGCCCCCGGCTTAAGAACACCCTTAGCCTCTGCATCATCAATCATTGCTTTGGCAATTCTATCTTTGACGCTGCCGGCGGGATTGAAATATTCCAGCTTGCCCAGAATTTTTGCTTCCAGCTTGTTTTCAGCTTCGTAGTTTTTCAGCTCCAGCAGCGGAGTGCCACCAATCAAATCAGTAATGCTAGTATAAATTGCCATAATAAATCGCTCCTTTATCTTTCTATAATCAGTATTTTTCTTAGTTTAGTTTTTACTCTATATCAACAGGTAACCAAAGTCAACATCGTGTATTAAAATGTAAGCTCCTCATCGGCAAAATCCCTCATTTTCTCTGTTTTGTAATCTCTAGTAATCATAGTTGATTTATAGGTATTATTATACTGTTTTTTTTCTTACTGTCAACAAAAAGAATTAAAATTTTATTTTCTTGACAAAAAAACAGTAGTACTGTACCATATGAAACATATTAAGACAGTAGGAATTAAATTTTACTCAAAATACGCCGCAAAAAGATGATGACTCTGTAAATCTTAAGCCGGTAAGCGTATAATAGAAAAGTAAAAGCAGGATTTCCGCTATTGAAGGAGAATGTTTTACTATTATGAAAAAGCAAATTATCTATGCAGATAATGCAGCTACAACAAAAATGAGTGACGTTGCCGTTAAAGCAATGCTGCCCTATCTTCAGGAAATATATGCCAATGCTTCCAGCGTGCACCTTTTAGGTCAGCGCAGTGCAGCAGCTTTGTTTAGCGCACGGCAGCAGGTGGCACAGGTACTTAACTGTGCTCCGAAGGAAGTTTTCTTTACCTCCGGCGGCAGCGAAGCAGATAACCAGGCGCTTATCAGCGCTGCTGCTCTCGGCAAAAAGCAGGGCAAATGCCATATCGTTTCCACTGCCATGGAGCATCATGCTATTTTGCACACGCTCGAAGCTTTGCAAGCGGAAGGCTTTACCGTAACACTGCTGCGTCCGCAGGCTGACGGCATCGTCACCGCCACGCAGGTAGCAGAAGCTATTACAGATACCACCTGTCTTGTTTCCGTCATGTACGCCAACAACGAAACAGGCGCCATCCAGCCTATACGCGAAATCGGTGCTCTCTGCCGCAAGCGCGGCGTGCTTTTCCATACCGACGCCGTGCAGGCCGCAGGACATCTTACTATTGACGTACAGCGCGATAACATTGATATGCTTTCGCTTTCCGCACACAAATTCCATGGACCGAAGGGCATCGGCCTTTTATTCGCCAAGAGCAATCTTCAGCTTACAAGTCTTATCCGCGGCGGCGGTCAGGAGCGCGGCAAGCGTGCCGGTACGGAAAACCTTCCCGGCATCATCGGTCTTGCCGCAGCGCTTAAAGATGCACAGGAGCATATGCAGCAAAACACTGCTTATATCACAGCCCTGCGCTATGCTCTGCGCAACGGCTTAGATAAAATTGACGGCGCCAGCTTCAACGGCAGCCGTGAGCATTGCCTGCCCGGTACTGTCAACTACAGCTTCCGGGGAGTAAACGGCGAAGCACTGCTTTCGCTGCTTTCCAACGAAGGTATCTGCTGCTCGTCCGGCTCTGCCTGCTCCGCAGGCTCGCTAGAGCCCAGTCATGTACTGCTGGCTCTCCGCCTGAGCCACGAAACAGCTCAAAGCGCCCTGCGCTTTTCGCTGTGCGAATACAATACTATGGACGAAGTCCAAACAATTATAACTAAGGTTACAGAAGCGGTAAACCGCTTACGGAGGTAAAATTATGCTGTCAACAGCTGCCAATTTAATAAAAAAGCTCGCCTGTGAGCATAATCTGAGCGACGCAGAGCTGTTGACGCTGATAACAAGCACTGAACCTGACATCAACAAGCTGCTCGCCTGCGAAGCGGATAAACTCCGCCGTCAATATTACGGCGACAAGGTCTATATCCGCGGACTGATTGAATTCACCAATTACTGCAAAAACAACTGCTACTACTGCGGTATCCGCGCCTGCAACAGCCTCGCGGAACGCTACCGTCTGACACAGGAGGAAATCCTGGCCTGTTGCGCCGAAGGCTATAGGCTTGGCTTCCGCACCTTCGTGCTGCAGGGTGGCGAGGATGCGTATTATACGGATGACAAAATCTGCGCTATCGTCAGCGCTATCCGCAAGCAGCATCCGGACTGCGCCATTACATTGTCCATTGGCGAAAAAAGCCGTGCCGGCTATCAGGCATACTTCGATGCAGGCGCCAACCGTTATCTGCTGCGCCACGAAACTGCAGACGTAGAGCATTACGCCAAGCTGCATCCCGACTGCATGAGCCTGGAAAACCGCAAGCGCTGCCTATTTGACCTCAAGGAAATCGGTTATCAGGTTGGTTCCGGCTTCATGGTAGGCTCCCCCTACCAGACACCGCAAAACCTTGTCAGCGACCTGCGCTTTCTGCAGAAGCTGCAGCCAGATATGATTGGCATCGGCCCCTATATTACACACGAGCACACGCCGTTTAAGGATATGCCAAGCGGTACTTTAGAGCAGACGTTGCGCCTGCTGTCTATCCTGCGACTGCTCTTCCCTTACGCGCTGCTGCCTTCGACAACAGCCCTTGGTAGCATCCATCCCAATGGACGCGAGTTGGGACTGCAGGCCGGTGGCAACGTCGTAATGCCTAACCTTTCACCTGTAGGAGTACGCAAAAAATACGAGCTGTACGCCAACAAAATATGTACCGGCGAAGAGGCAGCCCAATGCCGTGGCTGTCTGGAGGCACGCGTAAAAACAGCAGGCTATAACATAGTAACCGACAGAGGCGATGTACGCCGCACTTTAGATAAACCAGAAGGAGAAAAATTATGAACAAGAAAGCACTAATCGCTATGAGCGGCGGCGTTGATTCCAGCGTTTCCGCATTGATGATGCTGGAGCAGGGCTACGAATGCACCGGCGTAACCATGAAGCTTTTTGCCAACGAGGATATCGGCGTTTCCAAAGCCAACAGCTGCTGCTCTATCGATGACGTAGCAGATGCCCGCAGCGTAGCAACCAGCCTTGGCATGCCTTACTACGTTTTCAACTTTGCCGACCGCTTTGAACGCGACGTTATCGACCGTTTTGTTGACGCCTATGTTAACGGCAGAACACCTAACCCCTGCATTGACTGCAACCGCTATCTGAAATTCGACCAGCTCTTCGTGCGCGCACAGGAGCTTGGCTGTGATTACGTTGTCACCGGCCACTATGCGCAAATCAGCTATGATGAAGCCAAAGGACGCTATCTTCTGCGCAAGGCAGTTGATCCTTTGAAGGATCAGAGCTATGTGCTTTATTCCCTCACACAGGAGCAGTTGGCACACGCTATGTTCCCTCTCGGAGGCCTGCATAAGACACAGGTGCGCGAAATTGCCGAAAAGCATGGCTTCGTCAACGCTCAAAAGCATGACAGTCAGGATATCTGCTTTATCCAGACCGGCACCTACGCTGATTTTATCGAAGCACGCCTGGGCAGAAAATTTAAGCCCGGTAACTTCGTAGACGAGGCAGGTAACGTGCTTGGCAGACACAAGGGTATTATCCATTACACCGTAGGCCAGCGCAAAGGCCTGGGACTGGCGCTGCCGCAGCCTATGTACGTTAAAGAGATTGACACCAAGAACAACGCTGTTATCCTCACAACAAACGAGGGACTGTTTACCAAAAATGTTACAGCCAAGAACATCAACCTTATCGACTGCGACGCTATCACCGAACCGCGTCGTGTGAAAGCACGCATCCGTTACCATCAGCAGGAGCAATGGGCAACTGTTACCCAGCCTGACGCAGATACTCTGCAGCTCGTTTTCGACGAGCCTCAGCGCGCTATTACCAAAGGCCAATCCGTGGTAATGTATGACGGTGACGTAGTTGTCGGCGGCGGCACAATCGTATAATACCCTGCAAATTAAAAGCATCAGTTGCTACAATAATTGTAGCAACTGATGCTCTTTTATTATACTCATTCTGAATGAGTAATTTTACCAGTTGTCAGCAAAACCTTTTTAAGCATGATTAATATTTTCTTTATATATACATTGTTAACACTGACTCTATATGATAGAATATAAACAGGCAGATATAAAGCGAAACAATATTTTTATACCGCTCTAAAATAAGTTTGCCAGAAGTAAGGAGGAATAATATGAAATCATTAAAAGGCACCAAAACCGAAAAGAATCTATTGGAGGCATTTGCTGGCGAATCCATGGCACGCAACAAATACACCTGGTTTGGTATTGTAGCCCGCAAAGCAGGCTATGATCAAATCGCTGAATTATTTGAGAAAACCGCTAATAATGAAAAAGCTCACGCTTATATGTGGTTCAAGGAATTAGACCAGTTAGGCGATACTGCAGCTAACCTTTTAGCAGCAGCTGAAGGCGAAAACCATGAATGGACCGATATGTATGTAAAAATGGCACAAGAAGCTGAGGAAGAAGGTTTCCCTGAAATCGCAGCAAAAATGCGCGGTGTTGCAGCTATCGAAAAACGTCATGAAGAACGCTATCGTAAACTCTTACAAAACATCGAAGAAATGAAGGTTTTCAGCAAAGACAGCGGCCTGACCATTTGGGAATGCCGCAACTGTGGTCATATTGTAGTCGGCCCCAGCGCTCCGGAAGTTTGCCCTGTCTGCGCTCATCCGCAAGGTTTCTTTGAAGTACATATGGATAACTTCTAAGCTTATACATCTCCCCAAATGCATAAGAGAAAGTAGAAAAGTGTAGCGTAAAATTTACGTTGCACTTTTTCTTTATTTCCGTTTCAAAACCAATACGCAAATGAAACGCAAATTTTTACGTTTCATTTCTAATGCAACGTAAAAGAGCCGTGCAAATTATGCATGGCTCTAATTTCTTATAATGAATTTTTAGGTTAAGGAATATTTTGTACCCCTACCCTTGCCACCTTTAACAAGCTTATTTTTCTCCACTAAGCTGTTCAATAATCTGATAGTCTTACCTCTACTAAAGCCTGTTATAGCTGAAACATCAGAGCTTGCCAAAACTAAATTAGCGGCAAAGACTTCTAAAACTGCTTGCTCATCCACAGCAAGCGGAAGTTGATACTCCACGCTAGGCAAAGTACCCATTACTGCATTGTCACTTATAGCAAAATTCGGTTTCACGTCAGCGTTCCTGTATGCTTCTAAAATTCTACGCACTCCTGTACCAAAGATTTCTACATATTTTAATCTGAAGAACACATTGCCTAAAGTAGGATTACGTAAAACAGATACATACCCCTTCAAATATTCTTCCTTGCTAACACCTAATGGTAAGCCACCAGGAGAAACTATTTCTATTTTATCAGTATACATCAATACTCTTATATTAGCATTGATATCCCAAGTGCGATGTACTAAAGCATTAGCTAATGCCTCACGAAATGCCTTTTCAGGAATCTGTTCCTTAGTAATTCGTTCAGCTCCCTTTATCAGTTCATATACATAATAACGCCTGAATAGCTTTATAGCCTTAGCAAATTGCTCAATAACTGATACATTCTTAATGAGCTCCCTATCTAAAATCACATCATTGCTGCTACCAAATTTAGCAATATCAATGCCCGGGAAGCTGTTAGTATCTGCCAAAAGTTCTCCAGCATTGTTGAATCTGTCCTTGCTGTAATATAAATTCAAGGTTCTGCATATATCTTTTGTCAGCTTCTTAATGCCAAGCTTAGCCTGCAATTCCTTTTCTAAAATAGTAAACCTTAATTCGCTATTTCCAGCAGGAAGTTCATCATAATATTTTCCCGTACCAAGTAAAGTCAAACGATTCAATTCACCTCTATCAACCTCTATGGTAGAAGTATCATTACGTTTATAGGCCTTTCCCTTGTACAAATACGGTTTGTCCAGACCTTCAGAAACCTTTAAAGCTATAGTATTATTTTGAGAATTAATTCTCAGTGTAAAATCAGGCTTTGGCGAAATGCTGTCATTGATACGATTTTCTAAATCAAGGCATACCTTTGCAGGATTATTTATACCGCAAGGAGTTCCGTCATCCCTTACGCCAAATAAAATTTCTCCAGCGCCATAATTAGCATAAGCACTGACTGTTTTCAGAAATGTATTGGTGACCTCAGACTTAAATTCCAGGCTTTTAGTTTCTTTCATCTGTTACACCTCCCTATCACTATTAAATAAATTGTAGCAGAACTCAATAGTAAGTGCAACGTATTTTTTACGTCTCATTTTCGTTTCACTTTCATCTTCGCTTACGTTTCAAAGCTAATACGCAATTGAAACGCAAATTTTTACGTTCATTTCTGTTGCAACGAAAAAGAGCCGTGCCTGCGCACGACTCTTTTTGACTGCTTATTCAGCTTAACTTACCAATGATACTTTTCGCCTCTGCTGATTTTAAAAGCACGGTAAATCTGCTCAATCAGCAATAAACGTATCATCTGATGCGTAAAGGTCATTTTAGAAAAGCTCAGCGCCAAATCAGCACGCTTACGCAACGCATCAGTATAACCAAAGGCACCGCCAATTACAAATGTGATATGGCTGTTGCCGGCAAGTGCCAGCTCATCCAGCTTTGCCGCCAAATCCGGGCTGCTCAGCTGCTTGCCGATGACATCCAGCAAAATCACATAGGAGTTTGCCGGAATAATTGCCAGCAGGCGTTGCGTTTCACGCTCCAGCACCTGCTGCTTTTCCGCAGGGGAGGGATTATCGGGCATACGCTCTTCGTTAATTGCCAGCGTTTCCAACTTGCAGAAGGGTGTCAGTCTTTTGCTGAATTCCTCTATCCCCGCAGTAAGATATTTTTCTTTAATTTTGCCTACACAGGCTATCGTTATCTTCAATTGCCGTAATCCTTCGGAACCTCTTCCAATACCACAGTTCTGCTTTCTCTCTGACCGTTACGCATAATAGTTACTTCGGCTCTGTCGCCTACCTTGCATTTAGACAGAGCAGTACGCAGGTCAAGCGCAGTCTTTACCTTGTTGCCGTTAAAGCTCAGGATAATATCGCCGGGGCGGATATCAGCTTTTGCTGCCGGACTGCCGGGAACAACCTTTACGAGGAAGATGCCGCCGTGCAGGTTAATTTCAAAGCCGTAGCGGTCAGCAATTTCCTGATCCATCAGCGAAGCACCCAGATACGGTCTTGCAATACGTCCACGTTCTGCCAGCTCCTGCAGAATCGGTTTAGCTGTGTTGATAGGAATAGCAAAGCCAATGCCTTCAACACCGCTTACAGCAACCTTAGCACTGTTGATGCCTACTACCTCGCCGTCAGCATTTACCAAAGCACCGCCGCTGTTACCGGGGTTGATTGCCGCATCAGTCTGAATCAGGTTGAACTTACGCTCGCCTACTTCAATGCTACGGTTCAATGCACTGATAACGCCTGCGGTTACACTGCCGCGAAATTCCAGTCCCAGCGGGTTGCCGATAGCAATTGCCGGTTCTCCGACCTGCAGTGTATCGCTGTCACCAAAGGTGGCAACGGTAAGGTTATCCGCATCAATTTTTACTACAGCCAAATCGGTTACGGCATCGGCACCCAGAACCTTGCCTTTAACGGTACGTCCGTCAGGCAGGCTGACGATGATTTCCGATGCACCCTCAACTACGTGGTTGTTGGTTGCAATATAGCCGGCCTTGTCATAAATAACGCCGCTGCCTGTACCACGCTCCATCAGCTGCGTGCGGTTGAAGAAGTCGCGCACATAAGCCTTGTTGGTGATACCTACGACAGCAGGACCAACCTTCTTGGCGGCAGCTACAATCGGTGTATTGCGCGCTGCGCTCAGCTGCTGCTCAGTCTTGACAGCAGGCTTATCATGCACTGCGGCAGATGTTTTATTGTCGCCGCAGCCGGCAACCAGAATTGCCGCACCTAAAAGACCACAGACAAAAATATTAGCCGATTTTTTCCAGATACTCTTGTTCATCTGTATCCACTCCTTATTTTAAATCTAAGACTGCCGGCAGCGGACTGTCTGCTACTACCCTGTTCTGGGCAGCCACAAAAAGCTCTGTTTCCTGCAGGCGGTTATTATCTTGTAAAATATTCTGCACCGTATCCTGCGCCAGCTGCGGCAGGTTATTGTGCTCACTCAGGTGCGCCAGCACGATATGCTCCGGCAAACGCTCGAGCTCCGTCAGAAAATGTCCGGCGGTATCATTGGATAAATGTCCCAGCGTACTTAAAATACGCTGCTTCAGATGACGCGGATAAGGACCGTTTTTCAGCATTTCCACATCATGATTGGCTTCGAGCACCAAAGCACTGCTGCCGGCAACCGCCTCACGGATGGTATCGGTCACAAAGCCCGCATCCGTAAGATATGTGCACTTAGAGCCGTTGCTGCGGCTCGTAAAGGTATATCCGTGCGGGTCAGCAGCATCATGCGGTATGCTAAAGCTCTGCACCTCCAGATCACCGCAAAGCAGACGGTTATTGTCAATAATACGGCAGTTTTGGCGCACCAGACTGCTGTCCTTGGCTAATATTGCACGCCAGGTAAGCGCACTGCTATATACAGGCACCTGATAATTTTTTAAAAATGTTGCCAGCCCACGTACATGATCGACATGCTCATGTGTAATAAACACACCATCCAGCTCGTTTACGCTGACGCCTATTTCCTTCATTCTCGTTGTCAACGCTCTGCAGCTGATACCTATATCAACCAAAAAGCGTTGCTTTGCTGTGCTTATCAAAGCGGCATTCCCCTTGCTGCCGCTGGCCAGCATCACAATCTGAAAGTCGTTTAGCACAACGCCTTCACTCCTATCAATATAACATCTTTATTATAGCAAATTCACTAACTGCTATTGTGGCATTTTGGTAAAAATAACGCTACAAAAATCTGACATAATTACCCAATATATAAAGAAAAGTGTACCAATCAACTAGAGAATCGGTACACTTCTTTATAGTTTAATGCATCGTAGAACACTTCGGACACAAGCCAAAGAAATAGAACTGACGGCGGCTGATAGTATAACCGCTCTGCTTTTCTACATCCTGTGTCAGCTGCAGCTTAACGCCGTCATCCATCAGCGCATCGTCTACCGCACCGCATTTCAAGCAGCGCAGATGATAATGCTCGCTGATATCGGCATCATAACGGAAGCTGTCCTCACCCGTATTCAGAATCTGAATAACGTTGATATCGTGCAGAATCTCTACAGTTTTATATACCGTAGCAAAGCTCATAGCAGGAAACTTCGGCTGCAGCTTATTGAACAGCATCTCTGCATTCGGATGCCATGTTTCATCAGCCAAGGCTTCATAAACAGCAAGTCTTTGAGGGGTGACCTTATAGCCACGCTCGCGCAACAGGTTGGTTAATTCCTGACTTGTAAGCATATTCATCACTCCATTGCCAACAGAATCGGATACAGCGGTTGTCCGCCGTAAAAGGTTTCAACCTCCCATTCATCATTCAGCTCTTCCACTTCAGCTGCCAGCTTTTCAGCCTGCTCTTCGGTTACATCGGCACCATAATATAAGCTGATCAGTTCATAATCCCCATCTGTCAGCATCTTCTGCAGCACTTCCTCCATGCTGCTGCCGTTGCAAACAATTTTATCATTTAAAATACCAAGATAATCGCCCTCATGGATAGAAATACCGTTTACCACGCTGTCGCGTACAGCTACGGTAATGCTGCCACTGGCTGTTTCCTTGGCTTCCTTGGTCATAATAACAGTGTTTTCGTCCATGCTGCGTGTTGCATCAAAATGCAGCAGTGCGGCCAAACCCTGTGCCATATTGGTAGTAGGAACATAGGCTACCTTGGAATTACCCAGCAGCTTACGCACCTGCTCAGCCGCCAAAACAATATTCTTATTATTCGGCAGAATAATGTACTGCTCGCAGGTACCGTTTTCGATAGCATTTACAAACTCTTCTACCGGAGGATTCATGCTCTGACCGCCGCTGATAATCTCGGCAGCGCCCATCTCATGCATAACTTTGGCAATGCCGTCGCCGGCTGCAACGGTAAGCACACCAACGCCATGCTTTACCGGTTGAATATCCTCAGCAGTAAAGAGACGGTTTTCGTGCTGGTCACGCATATTTTCTATTTTGATATCATGCAACGTACCCCATGTCTGCGCCATATTGAGCGCATCACCGGGATGCTTGGTATGGATATGCACTTTTACAATATCCTCTACCACTGCCACAATCATGGAATTGCCCATGCCCTCCAAGGCCTTGCTGACAGTCTGCTTATCAACATTAGCCTCCTTAACGATAAATTCGGTGCAATAAGGATATTCCAAATCAAGCGGCTCGCCCTTTTGAATCTGTATCTTGGCACGCAGTGTAACAGGCAGCACTTCGCAGTCCTGACCGCGCAGGCCTGCCAGACAGCCCTCGAAAAAGACAATCAGGCCTTGGCCGCCGGCATCAACAACACCGGCCGCCTTCAATGCAGGCAACAGCTCCGGAGTTCTTGCAAGCTCTTCCTTGCCGCTGCGGATAGCCTCCAGCAGTACTTCCTCCAGACTAACGTTGCCGCGGACAGCATTATAAGCACCCTTGGCCATGCCGCGGGCTACTGTCAGAATAGTACCTTCTACCGGCTTGGATACACTGCGATAGGCATATAAAATACCAAACTGGAAGGCCTTGCCTATTTCTGTATTGTTCAGCGTCTTTTTACCGGCAACACCCTTGCCGATACCGCGCAGCAGCTGCGATAAAATTACGCCGGAATTGCCACGTGCGCCCATAATAGCGCTGCGGGCAGCTGCGGCACCGATTTCGCCGGCCTCGGCCTCATCGCTCATTGCGCTGATAGCCTTCGCCACGGATGCCATAGTATGCATCATATTAGTACCGGTATCGCCATCAGGTACCGGAAAAACATTTAAATCATTAATAGCTTCAAAATTCTTTTCAAAGCTATGGTAAGCACCCAGCAGCATATCCTTCAGCTGCTTGCCGGTAATTACCTTGCTATTATTCATCTAAACCCCACACCTTTCCTTTCAGGCTTTGCGACGGACAAATACGCCGATAGCACCAGGTCCGAGATGAGCAGCCAAAACGGTGCCGATACCTGTAAGCATAGTCGGTACATTCGGGAACAATCCCTGCAACTGCTTTTTCAAATCCTCTGCATCTGCCAAAGCCTCTGCATGAGCGACGAAAATTGCTTCAATGGGTGCCTTTTCAGCAGCCATCTCAACCATGCGCTTCATAACCTTTTTACGGGTACGGCACTTGTCCGCAACTTCCAGTCTGCCCTCTTTATCTAAGTGCACAATAGGGCGAATACCAAAAATACTTCCTATCAAAGCGCCAACTGCGCCAATGCGTCCACCCTTTTGCAAATAGTCTAATGTATTTACACTGAAAAATGTTTCTGTACGCGCAACCATCTCACGCGCCATTTTTTCGGCCTCATCAATATCCATGCCTGCAGCTGTATGCTTCAGTACTTCCATAGCAATACCGCTGATAGGGCAGGCAGCAGTCTTGCTGTCGATTACACGGATATCCGCGCCCTTTATATCATCCATTACCTGACGTGCAGCAACGCAGGCGGTCTGATAGGTACCGCTGAGCACGCTGTCTACTGTCAGCATAATAACTTTTTTGCCTTCCTGAGCAAGCTTGGTGAAAAGCTCCACTACAACACCGATAGGCGGCTGAGAAGTAATCGGCAGTTTGCCGGTTGCGTCTACCATACCGAACAATTCTGCCAGCGAGCGTTCCCCGTCCTGCCATTCCAAATCTCCGTGACGAATAATCAAACGCAGAATGTGGCAACGTTGATCATCCTTCAAAGCTGTTTCGTCTGCTGCCGAAATACTATCTACGACAACATGTATTTCATCGTGCATATAAGCCTCCTGTTAATTATGAATATTCTCTATATAAGTTATATCCGTTCTTCTCCCATATTATATTATATTGTACCATATTCTGAAAACTATTGCTACATTGACTATAGCTAACTGACAATATTTCCAAAATTAAATACTAAATTTCTAAAAATGGCAAAAAAAAAAGCCCTTACGAAGAAGGGCCAAATGAGGGGCTGTTTTGATGCTCTTAGTATACCATCTTTGTATACAAAATGCAAGAGTTTTTTGTAAATTTTTTTACGTTAGCTGACTAAATTGTCCACGAACCTCAGGCAAGCCTTACGATTCATGGACAATTACATTATTGATTATCATAGCCCGCAGTATCAAACCTGCGGCCACTTACAGCTTATTTGAAGTCTGAGCCCAGCATAATTACGCCATCGCAGTCTGCAGCACCGTCACGGCTGATGCGCATCTGATGCGCAAAGGGAACGTTGGAAAGACGATTGACAACAGCACCGTTATTAGTTGTAGAAACAACAACAGTATTGGCAATTATTTCGCCGCTGCCGCCGCTGATAACCTCAAAGCCGGCATTACGCAAGCGTGCGGCAGCCTCCGCGCCTGCTGTCTTGCTGCCGCTGCAGTTAACAAGACGTACAACGCCGCGGCTGTCGGAGGAAGCTTCTTGGGAAGCAGTATTTTTACCTGCATCCTTGTCTTTATCAGCCTGCTTCTTCTTTTCTTCCTTCGCTTTTTCTTCTTTCTTAGCCTTAAGTTCCTTTTCTTCCTTGATAGCTTCCTTATTTTCTTCGCTATCATCGCCCTTTTCTACCTTTTCCACAGCATTGTTGTATTCCTTCTCCATCAGCTCAGCTGCAGATTTGTAGTGCTCCGTCATGGTTGCACCCTGCATCTTAACCATCAGCTCACGCAGGTCGGTAATATCCGGTAGCCAATAGCTGATACCGTCGATATACTTCGGAGTACCAGGAACCATCGCCATAGACAGGCCCTTTTCCTTAACCATGGAATGCAGCGCTCTGCCCAAATCTATCATATCGCTAAGAGGCATATCAGTCTTTACCATAGAGGTCAGTTGCTTAGCCAGACCGGGGATATGCAGCAGCATATCGGCAGAGGTAATCTTATCGTACACTGCCATCAGGAAATGCTGTTGGCGGCGGATACGGCCGATATCGCCTTCTTCATCGCGGAAGCGTACATACTGGATTGCTGTTTTGCCGTCCAGATGCTGACGGCCCTTTTTCAGGTCAACGGTAAAGCCGTCCCAGGTATCATGATAATACATATCCTTTTCAACATCGATATCAATACCGCCGATAGCATCAACAAGACCGGTAAAGCCTTTAAAATCAACCATTACGTAATTGTTGATTTTGATACCCAGCAGCTCTTCTACAGTTTTCTGTGTCAGCTCACGTCCGCCGTAAGCATAGGCATGGTTAATCTTATCCCAGCCGTGACCGTCAATGCGTACACGTGTATCACGCGGTACCGAAAGCAGGGAAGCGCTTTTATTGTTGCTGTCGAACATTACGACAAAAAGCGTATCACTGCGGCCCACATCATCGGAGCGTTCGTCAACGCCCAGAACAACGATATTCTTTTTCAGATTCAGCCTGTCTGTCGGCGCAAGATTATCCAATCCCGTTTCCGGAAAGAAATAACCGAAGGCAATATAGCCTACTACACAGATAGCCGTTACAATCATTAAAATTTTTGTCTGGAGAATGCTTTTCATCCTTATATAACCTCTCAATCAATTTCTTCTGCCAGATATTCCATCAGCTCCTTGCGGCTGCGGTACAGGAAAGCATACAGCATGCGTGCAGTCAGGCCCCAGATAACCTTGTCCTCATACAGGTAAAAATACACATAGTAGGACTTGTTCATGCGCCAGCCACGCTTACGCTGCGGCACAAGGTCAAATGGGAAATCGTCACCCGGATGGTCTGCCAGCTGCACGGAGCCACGCCTTGGCTTTTGCTCCAAAAGCACCTTTAGCGGCACAGTAAAGATACGCTCCACCTCACTTTTACTGTACGTAATCTTGCTGATATCATCAATCAGACCAACAAAGGGGTGGATAATCGGTCCGTTATGCGTTACCAGACAATCCAGTTCACCGCAGATGGTGATATTCTCCGGCTTCAGGCCAAGCTCCTCGCAGGTTTCGCGCACTGCGGTATTGCGAAAGCTGTTATCCTCACATTCGTACTTGCCGCCGGGGAAGCACACCTCACCCGGCTGACTGCGCAGCGTATGTGCCCTTTCCTCAAACAGCACACTGATGCCTTCGGGAGTACGCACTAAGGGCAGCAGTACGGCAGCATCCCACAAGCGGTCCAGCTTATCAATGCCGGGAGCACGGCGATGCAGACGTTCAAACAATACATACTGTAATTTTTCCATCTCATTCATAATAACACCTTATTTTAACACCTTCGCCAGCAAATGAAAATAGTATTTATAAATTTCTGCGTGAGACAGGTGTTTTCCTGCCGCTAAATGTAACTAAGCTGTAAAATTCAGGTAACAATCCTTAAAAAATGCTTTATTTACATTGTTTACGGCAAAAGGAAAGCGCCAGCCGCTACTGCAGCTGACGCCAAGGGAAAGACAGATTTAATTAGTACAGAGGAGCTTCAGCTTCTGCATGTTTTTTTTCGCTCTTGTCAACCAGCAGAGTTACAGCAGCATCGCCGGTGATGTTAACAGAGGTACGCGGCATATCCAGGATACGGTCGATACCTGCGATAAGAGCAGAGCCTTCCAGCGGCAGACCAAGGCTGGTCAGAATCATGGTCAACATGATGAAGCCTGCGCCCGGAACACCTGCAGTACCGATAGAAGCCAAAGTACCGGTAACGATAATGGTCATGTATTGGGAAGCGGTGAGGTCAATGCCGTACAGTTGAGCAATGAACAGTGCGCATACACCCTGATAAGCAGCAGTACCATCCATGTTGATGGTTGCGCCCAACGGCAGAACGAAGCTGGAAACTTCTTTAGAAGCGCCCATTTTTTGAGCACAGCTCATGGTCAGCGGCAGAGTACCGCCGGAGGAGCAGGAGCTGAAAGCCATCAGGGACGCCGGAGCAATACCCTTAATGAATTGGATGAAGCCCATGCCTGCAAGGAATTTGATCATAGAGCCATAAACGAGAACTGCATGCAGGAGGCAAGCCAGATATACAGCGATAACAACCTTCAGCAGCGGCAGCAAAACAGCAGGACCGTTAGATGCAACTACCGGAGTAATCAAACCGAAAACACCAATCGGAGCAACAGCCATGATCATGCCGACGATTTTGTAGGAAACCTCAGCCAGACCATCGATGGTGTGTTTCAGAGCGTTAGCTTTTTCACCGACAACAGTAATACCGGCACCAACGAAGAGCGAGAAAACGATGATTTGCAGCATGTTGGCTTTAACCATAGCTTCCAGCGGGTTAGTCGGGAAAATGTCAATGATAACCTTGGAAATAGGCGGTGCAGCTTTAGCAGCAACTTTAGCAGTATCAGCAGCCATATGCAAACCAACACCCGGTTGCATGATAGTACCGATTGCCAGACCGATAACGATAGCAAAAGCAGTAGTTACCAGATAGTACGCTACAGTTTTAACACCGATACGACCTACCTTTTTGATATCACCAAGGCTGGTGACACCAATTACCAGGCTGGAGAATACCAGCGGTACGATAACCATTTTGATCATGTTCATGAAAATTGTTCCCAGAGGACCAATCCAGGTCTTGGCGAAGCCGGCACCTTCAGCACCCAACTCCAGGCCTGCAATAATACCAAGCGCAAGGCCGATTAAAATTTTTGTAGATAAGTTCATTTTTACAACCCCCAGATATTTAAGTAAAAAAACTGTTAAGTCAATTATAGCAACTTATCATTAAAAAGTCCGATTGTATACAGTATTATTGCCGTGTATACAATATTATTTACGACTATCCCGTCGAAGCGCATAAAAATACCCCTGCAGCAACGTGCAGGGGCAAAAGCGAATTACCTTATTTAACTAAAAGCTCATACAGCACTACGGCAAGAGCACCGGGAACACCGAAGAAGCCGGCAATCAAAGCCTTGATAACGGTAATCTTCATAGTAAAGCCCGCCAACGAGCCTACCAGATTGATGAACCACAGCAGCAGTGCGCCGCAGAGACCATTCCACACCAGCTTAAACGGCATCGACAGCAGCTTTACTACCAACAAAAGCAGCAGTACGCCGCCAATCATCGGTCCGAAGGCACCAAGCGGTGTCAAAATAGCATTAAGTTCCATATTAAATAACGCCGGTCCTTTCTACATTGTGCGCCTGTTTTCCAGCGCTTTAGACAAGGTTATTTCGTCAGCATACTCCAAATCGCCGCCCATCGGCAGGCCATGAGCAATACGGCTGACGGTTATTCCTACAGGCTTCAGCAGCTGTGCCAGATAGGTAGCAGTCGCTTCGCCCTCTACATCCGAGTTGGTCGCAATAATAATCTCACTGACCGATTCCTGCTGCAGGCGCAAGAGAAGCTCTCTGATGCGTAGCTTTTCCGGACCGATACCGTCGAGCGGTGAAAGCACACCATGCAACACATGATAAAGTCCGTGATAGCCATGACTGCGCTCCATCGCCGCAATATCCTGCGGCTGCTCCACTACACAGATAGTAAAGCTGTCGCGCGAACTGTCACGGCAAATCTCGCATACATCACTGTCAGTAAGATTAAAGCAGCGGCTGCAGTAGTGAATCTGCTCCTTGGCACCGCTCAAGGCCGCCGCCAGCTGTTTCACATCCTCCGCAGGCATGTCAATCACATGATAGGCCAGTCGCATAGCTGTTTTTGAGCCGATGCCCGGCAAACGCCTGAGATGCTCATATAAATTAGCCAGCGGCCTGATCATTCTTGCCATCAGCTTAGAACATGCCAGGCAGCTTCATACCGCCGGTAACCTTAGCCATTTCTTTTTCGGTCAGCTCGTCAATTTGCTTCATAGCGTCATTGACAGCTGTCAGAATCATATCCTCCAGCATTTCTACATCCTCGGGATCTACAGCGGTCGGATTGATTTTGATGGATTTCAGTTCTTTTTTACCGCTGACAACAACGGTTACGGCACCGCCGCCGACAGACGTTTCTACAGTACGGCTTTTCAGATCCTCCTGCATTTTCGCCATATCAGCCTGCATTTTCTGTACCTTTTTCATCATTGCCTGCATATTACCCATGCCACCTGGAAACATAATTAAATTCCTCCTTGATATTTACATATATTGATATTATATATTCTCAGAAACATAAGCCAAGGCTTCAGAGCCTCAAATTAGGTTTCATTGGTCTGATATATCCGTTACACTGCCGCCTAAGGCATTAAATGCCTTGCGCAGGTTTTCCGGCAGCTGCGCTGCCTGCAGATTTTGCGTTTCGCTTTCGGGCGATTGCTGCACTTCCTGCTTTACAGGGGGATGCGGCAGCTTAGCCTTGCCCTCAATGACAGCCTCCAGTCTGATTTCACGTCTTGCCAGACGCAGCAGGACCTCCTCGAAGGCTTTGCGATAATCATCCTTGTTCATCCTGTCCGCAAGGAACGGTGCCTTGAAGGCAACCTGCAGAATGTTGTTGGCAAAGCTGAAGACTCTGCCGTTTTTGGCACAGGATACCATAGAATTTTTCTTTTCGGCCTTCATAATCTCCAAAGCCTGCTTCCAGAAATCCTCACCGGCTGCAAAATCACCGGCATATTCCTCTGTCTGCTGCACTCTGGCACTTTTAGGCTTAGGTGCGGTGTTCACCGCCGCAGCCAGCGTATCGGTAGCAGGCTGCGGTTGCGCTTTAACTGCAGGCTTCTTAGCCGGAGCAGCTTTTTCTACCTGCGCATTTGCGGATGCAGGAGCTTGCTGTGCAATCGGCTGCTGCACTAACTCTTCCTGAGCAGCAGGCTGCTGCACTGCCACAGCAGGCGCAGGCTGAGCGTTAACCGGAGCCTGTTGATAAACAGGCATCACACCGCCTGCCAGCTGACGCTCCAGCTGTTCAATTCTGGCCGATAAAGCAGCCAAAGTGCTGCCCTCTACGCAGCACAAATCCAAAAGGCACAGCTCCGCAGTAATGCGCGGACGCATTGAACCGCGCAGCTCCTGAATAGCGCTGTGCAATCTTTCCTCCGCCGCCAGCAGACGGTCACGTCCGAATAACGGTGCCAGCTCGGCCAACGCTTCTTTGGTATCCGTCAGATAAATTTCTTCGTAATCAGGCACTGCCAGATAAAGTACCAGCGCCCGCAGATATTCAATAAGCTCCGTAAGCACCTGCTTGACATCCTTGCCCTGCTCCAGCAGCAGATTCAGCGTAGCCAGCGCCTGCGGCAGTTGCCTGCGACCTATTGCTCCCGTCAACTCGTGCAGCGCTTCACGCCCTACGATGCCCAGTACCTCGCGCACGGTTGCCACCGTAACACGCTTGGTCATAACACCGCACTGATCCAGCAGGCTAAGCGCATCACGCATGCCGCCCTCAGCCTGAATAGCTATTAAGCGCAGCGCATCCGCATCGGCCTCAATGCCACTGCCTGCTGCTACCATTGCCAAGTGCTCCGCAATTTCGTCTACCGTTACCCTGCGGAATTCAAAGCGCTGACAGCGCGACTGAATCGTTGCAGGCACCTTCTGCGGGTCCGTCGTCGCCAGAATAAATACAGCGTGTGCCGGCGGCTCCTCCAGTGTTTTCAGCAAAGCATTAAAAGCGCCGGTAGAAAGCATGTGCACCTCATCGATAATATAAACCTTGTAACGGCTTTCGGCCGGTGTAAAGGCTACCTGCTCGCGCAGGTCACGGATATTATCTACGCTGGTATTGGACGCAGCGTCAATTTCAATTACATCCAGAGAGGTTCCCTGCACAATGCGCTGACAGTTGCCGCATTGACCGCAGGGCTCGGCAGTCGGCCCCTGCTCACAATTCAGGGCCTTGGCCAGAATACGCGCCATACTGGTCTTACCGGTGCCGCGTGGACCGGAAAACAAATAGGCGTGAGCAATTTTACCGCTTGCCAAAGCATTTTTCAAGGTTGTTTTCACAGCCTTTTGTCCCACAAGAGCGTCAAAATCCTGCGGACGCCACTGGCGGTATAATGCTACATAAGCCATCACCGCACCTCCCCGGAATTTATTACATACATAATTATTATACTCAAAATAGCCTGAAATGTAAATTGAAGTTTTGCAGTCCCCCGGCTCCCGTTAAAACAAATATTTTACTAATGCACTAAAGTATTATATAATATTATCAGCTAATCAAAAGGAGGCTACAGTCATGACTATACCCGAAATTGATAAAGATTTCCTGCGCAGACAGCTGCCGGAATTTGCCGGACAGACTGCCGACTATCATAACGAGAAAATCGGCAAAATTGCCTATAAGGAGTTTTCCGGCTACTTCGGCAGCTTCGCCCAGCGCGACGGCAAAAGCAATATGCTGCGCCTGCGCTGCAGCGCCGGACGCATCACTGTTGCAAAGCTGGCCTTCATAGCCGAGATGATCCGCAAATATAACATCAGCCGCATTCACTTCACAACCGGGCAGACTATACAGCTGCATGATCTCAGCGCCGAGGCTGCCGCTGAAATTTTGGAGCAATGCCTGGACGCGGACATCATCCCCTTCGGCTGCGGTGGTGACTATCCCGGCAACGTGCTCTGCTCGCCCTTAAGCGGTGTGGAACGCGAGGAATATTTTGACGTGCTGCCTTACGCCGAAGCAGCAGCGCAGTATCTTGTCGCTGCCATTCCCGACGGCAAGCTGCCACGCAAATTTAAAACCGGCTTTTCCAATTCCCCGCAAAATCTTACGCATGCCACCATGCGCGATTTAGGCTTCGCCGCCCGTCCCGACGGCCGCCTTGATGTATACAGCGCCGGCGGACTCGGCCCCGCTCCCTGTATCAGTATAAAAATGGCCGAGGCTGTTGCTCCCGAAAAAATCTTGTATCATATCAAGGCAATGCTCGCCACCTTCCGCGAATGCGGCACCTATACGCAAAGAGCCAAATCACGCACCCGTTATCTGCCTGAGCTTTTAGGCGGCGAAGCCGCTTACAAGGCAGCCTACAGCGAACGCCTCCTGCAGGCACTGCAGGAGGGCGGTCTTGATTTGCAGCCTGAGGCAACAAAAATCACCAAGCGCGACTTCAAGCTTATCACCGGCTTCCGCATTACCTCACAGAAGCAGCCCGGTCTTTACGCCGTAAATTATCATCCACAGGCAGGACTGCCCAAAATTGAAAGCTTCCTCGCTCTGGCGGATTATCTGCAGAACGTTAAAGCCGCCGAGTTGCGTCTTGCACCCGACCAAAGTGTATATATTATCAACCTCACTGCTCCCGAAGCAGCAAAGGTAATGTCGCTCACGCCTGACACAGCCTATAATGCCTTCACAAGCAGCGTGGCCTGCATCGGCTCCACCGTCTGCCAGATGGGCATGGGAGATTCACAAAGCCTGCTGACAAGCTGCTTTGAAGAAATGGCTACGCAGTACGCTGCCAGTGATGCTCTGCCGCAGATTTATATTTCCGGCTGTCCTTCCAGCTGCGGCACCCACCAAATAGGCGAACTCGGCTTCCGCGGTACAGTTAAGGTCATCAAGGGTACAGCACACCCAGCCTTCACTATGTACATCAACGGCTGCTCACTGCAGGGCAGCGAACGCCTAGGGGAAGAAGCAGGCACACTGCTCGCCGAAGATATCCCCTTCGTGCTTTTGGAAATCGGCAAGCATATCGCCCAAAGCGGTCTGGACTTTGCCGCCTGGCAGGCAGCAAATCCTCAGGCCATCGCTACTATCGTTGCTCCCTATATGAAAAAAATCGAGCTGCTCAGCAAATAAGCGCAGCACAAAAAAATCCGTCGCACATGCGACGGATTTTCTTCGTTTATTTCCCTGTAGGACCGCAAAGACGGGCTTCCCCACGGCACATGAAAGTATCCGCTTAAGGCTGCTTCCTTCCGGACCTGACCTGGTTCACAGGCTCCCATTGCGCAGGACCCGGCTCTACGATCCTACAGAGAAACAAGCTATATGATTTTATTAAAAAAGCCGCTCAGTGCGGCAGATTTTTAAGTGGCGGAGAGAGAGGGATTCGAACCCTCGGTACGGTTTCCCGTACACACGCTTTCCAGGCGTGCACCTTCAACCACTCGGTCATCTCTCCAAGGTTGAAAACTTTAAACTATTTTCAATTTGCCAGCACAATACGTACCCGCAGTCAACATAACTGCAAGTAGTATTATACTGGCATTTTTAATAAAAGTCAAGCGTTTTTTGTAAAAATTTTTATAAAATCATCAAAAAAATTCTTCTGCGGCAGTTTAGGAGAAGGTATCCTCCTCATCACTGTCTTCAGCCGGCAGCAGCATTACCGCACAATCAGAATTCAGAACCACGTTTTCCGAGGTGCTGCCCAAGTCATCACCGTTAGTCATATCGGCACCGGTTTTAGTCATCATAATCAGACTGACATTGTCGCGCTCACAGATAGCGGCAATTTTTCTGGAGGCTACGCCATGTGCAATGCGGTAATCGGCTTCAATACCGAAAATTTTCATTTCGTCTACCAGCTCTTGCAAAAACATCTTGGCACTGCCGTACTTTTCCTTGTAATCATGTTTGTTTCTGCTATGCTCAACAACATGCACAAACAATACCTTGCCTACATATTCACGCAAGCTACGGATAACGTTCAGCGCTTCTAAGGATTTACGGGAAAAATCGGTCGGTATCAGCACAGTATCCAGCAGATTTTCTGTAACCTCATCTTCCTCATCCTTATTAATCAGCAGGGGAATCATTGTAGCCCGTGCCAGCTCATAGGTAGTGCTGCCCATCAGCGCACGCTTCAAAAAGCCCTTGCGGTGAGATGCTACCAGCATCAGGTCAGCGTCGTTTTCTTCCGCCAGCCTGCTTAAGGTTTCGCAGGGCTCGCCTGCCGGGGTTACAATGGAAATTTCTTCATAGCCTGCCTGCTCTATATCATTTTTATACCCATCCAATCGGCTGCGCGCTTTTTTAAAGCTGCTACCGTCAGGGTCGGCATCATCGTCATCATCAAAGACGTGAGCCAAAACCACTTCCGTTTCCGTATCGGGGCATAAGCAAAACAGACACTCGGTCAATTTATCAGCCTGCGGGGACAGATCTGTGGCCAACAGGACCTTGGTGAATGTACTCATCTAATTGCTCCTTTAAAAAATATGTAATATATGGATAGTTCGCCATGAATCCCGAAATTCCTGCCTGAGTAAAAAACAGCTTTCCTAAAAATACTGCCACAGCAAAAACAAAAAGCAAAGCCATAAAATGACTTTGCTTTTTGTTTCAGGCACGTGCCTTTTTCAGGAGTCTTGCCAGCTCCATAACATTTTCCAGAGTTATATCGCTGCTGTTATCAGCTTCCTTTTCCCCTTCAATATCCACAAAAAAAGAACTGATAGGACATTCCAAAATCTGATGCAGCTTAATCAGATTGGGTATTGTCAAACCCGCGCGTCCGTTTTCGATATTGCTTAAATGCGTCTGAGTTACCCCCCAACTCTTTCGCCAATTCTGTCTGAGATACCTTAGCGGAAATGCGCTGCATTTTTACACGCTTGCCTATCAGGCGATTGTATTCCTCTGTCATATTCATCATCCTCCCCTTTTCATAATATATATTCATTATTCCTAATTAAATTTATATAGACAGCATTATAACATATACGTATTTTACAAGCAATAGTTTTTTAATTTTCCGCAATTTATTTAACTCTGCCTCTATCAAGTTGGCAACATTTATAATGTAGGCGAGGAATATTGTAAATAAAAAAAGCGACGTACTCTTGCATATAAGAGTACGTCGGACGCTATATTAAAATTATTCAGCAGTGCTCAAAAAGAATCAGGCACGGATAAGCTTGCCCGGATTCAGGATATTGTTCGGATCCATAGCGCGTTTAATAGTCTTCATGATAGACATTTCTACCGGGTCGCAATAAGCTGCCAGTGCGTCAATCTTTTTCGCACCGATACCATGCTCGCCGGAAAGACGGCCACCCAGGCTGTAAACATATGCGTAGCAGATTTTGTGGAACTCTGCGAGCTGTTTTTCCCATTCTTCGTCGGTCATATCCATCTTCAGGCAGTTGAAATGCAGGTTACCGTCACCTGCGTGAGCCAGGCACATGCATTCGAAATCAAATTTCTTGGAAACCTCCATCAGGTGGTTCAGGCAGACAGCGATTTTGTCGATAGGTACAACAAGGTCATCAGAGGTGGAAACCTTGCTCAAAGCCTTGGAGCCTTCCAGACAGCTGCGGCGTACCTTCCATACACGCTCATCTGCTTCAACAACGTCGGTTGCACCGCAGGCAGTACAGATTTCGTCAAGCTGCTCCATCTTCATATCCAGCTCGTCCTCGTTAAAGGTTTCCACGGTAACGATAACGTAGCTGCCATCCTCGTAATGCGGCAGACGCTGTTCTGCATAATCGCTGGCAGCACGTACAAAGCCGTTGTCCATAAATTCAACACTTGTCGGATTCAGGCCGGCCTTAACCAGCGCAGGCACCAGGTCGACAGCCTTTTGTACCTCGGTGAAAACTGCAAGGATATCCAGACGATACGGAGCCAGAGGCAGCAGCTTCAGAGTTGCTTTGGTGATGATACCCAGAGTACCCTCACTGCCCATTACCAATTGGTCGAGGCAGTAGCCGGTGCTGCATTTTTTCAGGCGGTTGCCCAGCTCAGCGATTTCACCGGTCGGAGTAACAACCTCGATAGAATAAACCTGATGACGGGTAGTGCCGTAGCGTACAGCCTTATTGCCGCCGGCGTTGGTTGCAATGTTGCCGCCGATCATGCAGCTGTCTGCGCTGCAGGGGTCACCGGCATACAGCAGGCCTGCTTCGTTAGCCTTAGCCTGAATATCGGAGGTCAGCGCACCAGCCTCAACCTCCATATACATAGCATCGGCATCAAGCTTAATAATCTTGTTCATGCGTTCCATCAGCAGCACAATGCCGCCGAAAACAGGAATCGCACCGCAGGATACACTGGTACCGGCACTGCGCGGAGTTACAGGCACAAGATATTTATTGGCGATTTTCATAACAGCAGCCACCTCTTCGGTGCTGCCCGGTGCTACAACTACCTCCGGCAGATGATGGTAATGAGCATCCGGCTCTTCGTCGGTTTTGTAACGCTCCAGAGTTTCGGCATCATTTTTTACATGCTCTGCACCGACTGCTTTACGCAGCTCCTCCAGGACTTCTTCGGTTACGGGATTGTAATTTGTCATACTAAAATCTCTCCTTTGCTACTTAGCTACAATGCTACATATTTTAGTTTTACAGCAGACCATTGAGATAGTCTTATAAATTAAAAACCTTGCCTGGATTCAGGATATTATTGGGATCCCAGGCTTTTTTTATTTTTCTCATCAGTTCCAGCTCACCGCCAGGAGTAAAGCGCTCCAGGAAGTGTGCCTTCTTGCTGCCAATGCCATGCTCACCGGAAAGACGGCCGCCATGCGCATAAGCATATGTATAAACCTCTTCCGTAAAGCGGCTCAGTTCGGCTTCCCACTCTTCGTCGGACAAATCCAGCTTGCACAAAACGATATGCAGGTTGCCGTCACCGATATGTGCGTTGATACGCAGCGGGAAAGGATATTTTGCCACAGTTTTAATGATGTACTGAATCATATCGCTCATTTCATCAACCGGCACAACAACGTCATCCGTCGTGCACACCTTGCTGATAAGACTCACAGATTCCAGACAGTTGCGGCGCATCGACCAGATACGCTCATCTGCCTCCAGAACATCCACAGCGCCTGCGGCCTCACAGATATCGCTGGCCTGCTCCATTTTCATGTCCAGCTCATCTTCGTTGAAGGTTTCTATCGTAATAATAACGTAAATACCGTCTTCAATATGCGGTGCACCGGGGAACTCAAGATATTCCGAGGTTGTCCGCACATTAGGGTTATCCATATATTCGATGCTTGTCGGGTCAATACCTGCTTTCACAAGCTGCGGTACAACGCCGATTGCTGCCATCTGGTCATGGAAGATTGCCAGCATATCAATTTTATACGGAGGCAAGGGCTGCAGCTTCAGTGTTACCTGCGTAATAATACCCAGCGTGCCTTCGCTGCCGATAACAAGCTGTTCCATGCAGTAGCCTGTGCTGCATTTTTTCAACGGCGAGCCCAAGTCAACAATGTCGCCGTAGGGCGTAACAATCTGAACAGCGTAAACCTGGTTGCGCGTTACGCCATAGCGCACAGCCTTGATGCCGCCGGCATTCGTCGCCAGGTTACCACCAATCTGACAGCTGTCGCTGCTCGACGGGTCGCCTGCATAAAGCAGGTTTTCCGCCTTCGCCGCTGCCTGAATATCCAGCGTGCGCACACCGGCCTGTGCTACCATGTACAGGCCTTCCTTATTCAGCTCGATAATTTTGTTAAGACGTTCCATCAGCAGCACTACGCCGCCCTTGTCGGCAATAGCGCCGTCAACGATGCCTGTGCCGCCGCCGCGCACGGTCAGCGGAACGAGATACTTATTGCACAGCTTCACTACGCCGGCAATTTCTTCGGAATTTGCCGGAATAACCACTACATCCGGCAGGTGGAAGCAGCGCTCGTCCGCCTCCTCGTCCGTCTTGTAGCGGTCGAGCGTATCGGCGTCAGTTCTGACATATTTTTCGCCCAAAAGTGTTTTTAATTCATCAATAAATTCAGGAGTTACAGAATTGTATTTGCTCATAATATATCTCTTTTTCTAATTTTTATAAAGAGTGCAGAGAAAGTATAAGATGCGAGGGAGGGTAACTTATCGCAAGCGATATTAATATGCTCAGCATTTTTACTGCTCTTGCGACAAACCAGTTCCTTGCGTCTATAATCCCTTATACTACCTTTTCTAAATGCTGACGAGAAGGCATTAGAGGCGAAGAACAGGCACCGCCAGCGTACTAAACGTACGTCAAGGTGACTGTGATGAAGCTCATCGCAAGCGATATTAGCACGACCAACAGTTTCTCGCTTCGCTACGCTTGCGACAAACTGGGTCTTTGCGTCTATGATGCCTTATTCGTCAGACTTCATGCGTTAAAGACTTTGCCCGGATTAAGGATAAGATTCGGATCCCAAGCCAGCTTAATTCTGCGCATTAATTCCAGCTCACCGGCAGGCGTAAACTCTTCCATATAAGTCAGCTTCTTGGCACCGATACCGTGCTCTCCGGCTAAGCGGCCACCCTGAGCGTAAGCATAGGCATAAACCTCTTCGTGGAAGTCATGCACGATTTTTTCCCAGGTAGCATCGTCCAAATCGCATTTGCAGAGAACGATATGCAGATTGCCGTCACCGATATGCGCATTGATTTTTGCAGGAACCGGGAAGGGATATTTGCTGCCGATATGCATAATTTCTTTAATTGTCGGTGCAATGCGGTCTACAGGCACAACAACATCATCGGTCAGAGAAACCTTGCTTACGAGGCTGACAGATTCCTGACAGTTGCGGCGCATTGACCAGATACGGTCATCTGCTTCCAGAACTTCAACGGCACCTGCTGCCTCGCACAGCTCGTCGAGCTGCTCCATCTTCATATCCAGCTCATCCTCGCTGAACGTTTCTACCGTAATGATAACGTAAATGCCGTCCTCATAATGCGGTGCACCCCTGAAGTCAAGATAATCAGCAGAACTGCGCACATAGGAATTGTCCATGTATTCAATGCTTGTCGGATTCAGGCCGGCCTGCATAATCTTCGGCACTACATCAAGCGCCTTGAACTCGTCATCAAAGACTGCCAGCAGGTCAAAGCGATACGGCGGCAGCGGCTGCAGCTTCAGCGTTACCTTAGTAATAATACCCAAAGTACCCTCACTGCCGATAACTAATTGCTCCATGCAGTAGCCTGTACTGCACTTTTTCAAACGGCTGCCAACCTCAACGATTTCACCAGTCGGAGTAACCATCTCCAGGCTGTACACCTGATTACGGGTAACACCATAGCGCACTGCCTTGTTACCGCCGGCGTTTGTTGCCAGGTTGCCGCCAATCAGGCAGCTTTCGGCACTGCAGGGGTCACCTGCGTAAAGGTAGCCTGCTTCATTAGCCATTTTCTGAATATCAACTGTACGCACGCCGGCTTCGGCGATAAGATACATAGCTTCGGTATTCATTTCGATAATTTTATTCAATCGCTCCATTAAAAGCACAATGCCGCCGCAGACTGCAATCGCACCGTCGGCAAGGCTGGTGCCGCCGCTGCGGACAGTCAGCGGCACGTTGTACTTATTGCACAGCTTCACAACTGCGGCAATCTCTTCGGCATTGGCGGGACGCACAACAGCCTCAGGCACACGGAAACGGCGCGGATCATATTCCTCGTCGGTTTTATATTGCTCCAGCTTTTCAGGCTCAGTAAAAACATTGGCGTCACCTACTACGGCGCGCACATCCGCTAAAAACGGTTCTGATACGGAATTATACTCTTTCATCATATTCCCTCATTTCTAAATTACATATAGACATCTGTGCGAAAGACAGCAGATGTTACTTATCTAATTTTATATTATATTACAAATCACGCTGTTTGTCTGTAAATTATGTATGAGAACTGAACATAATAGATTTCTCTTACAGAGGAAATAGCACTACCCAGATATTGTATACTTCACCGCGCCCATTGCCAAGCAATATAAAAAAGGTTAAGATATAGATAATGAAGCTGTCTTTGCTGCGCCTTAACGCAAGGGCAAAATAAATTTACAGCTATAGGAGAGAGGTCTTATGCAAGCTTTATTTGATGCAGTTAACGCCATCTGCGCCAAAATCCAGATTGTTTCCAACTGGTTCTGGGATTTCCCCTGTAATCTCGACTGGTATGGTTCTATCCCCATTCTGGGAAATTTTAGTCTGGCAATTATTTTATTAGTTGGAACAGGTATTTACTTCACCTTCCGTCTGCACTTTGTCCAGGTACACAACTTTATCTTCGCCGTGAAGGTACTGATGCAGCGCAATCATACGCGCAACGGTATTTCCTCACTCACAGCTTTTTTGCTTTCCACCGCCATGCGCGTCGGCCCCGGCAATATTTTGGGTGTAACCGGCGCAATTTCCATCGGCGGCCCGGGCGCACTGTTCTGGATGTGGGTTTCCGCCTTCTTCGGCATGGCAACTTCCTTTGCGGAATCCACGCTTTCACAGATTTTCAAGGAAAAGCGTGATAACGAATATGTCGGTGGCCTGCCATTTTACGCACGCAAATTATTGAACGATTCCGCCGCTGCCGGCGTTGCGCTCAGCATGCTGTATATCGTTTATGCGCTGCTGTGCTTCCCTGCACAGGGCTTCAACACTATTTCTGCCGTAGGTGCCATCGCCAGCAAAATCAGCGGCGTGAACATCCCCACCAATTCCTCGCTCTATTGGATTTCCTTTGCGGTGCTTATTGTTATCACCGCTGTTATCAGCTTCGGCGGCATCAAGAAGGTTACGAAGGTTACCGACCGCATCGTTCCCGTTATGGCAGTTATTTATGTGCTCACCGTTATTGCCTTGACTGTCGGCAACCTTGACCGCATTCCGCTATTCTTCAGCTCCGTTTTCACGCAGGCCTTTGCACCTGATGCTGTTTTCGGCGGTGCCTTCGGCCTGGCGCTCAGCCAAGGTATTAAGCGCGGCCTGATGTCCAACGAAGCAGGCCAGGGTACTATTACCATGCCGGCTGCGGCAGCAGAGGTTTCCCACCCCTGTGAGCAGGGCTGTGTGCAGGCTTTGGGCGTATTTCTTGATACCATCGTTATCTGCACTCTGACCGGCTTTGTCGTTATCATGGGCAGCATGTGGCTCACGGCAGATGCCAGTGCCTGGTTTGAGCTGGGCAAGCTTGATAAATTTCTCGCCTCCTGCGGTGCTCTGACCGGTGGCAACGACACTCTTTACAGCGTTGTTACGCTGCTTGTAAGCGTTTGCTTCGGCCTGTTTGCCTTCACCTGCCTCTTGGGCTTCATGTCCTTCACCGAAATGTGTGCTAACCGCATTTCCAGCAAGGCATCCTTCATCAACGCTATCCGCGTGCTGTGCCTCATCGTTATTTCCTTCGGCGTTATCACCAACATCGCCGGTATGGATTTAGGCGCGCTCTGGGAATTGAGCGACTTCGCCAACATCCTCATGGTATACTGCAACTTACCGCTGCAATATATCGGCTTTAAATATGTATTGCGTACCTGGAAGCATTTCGAAAAGAACGACGGTACTCCGTTCACCTCCGAAATCGCCGGCCTGCAGCTGCCTGTTTGGGACGCTTTGGCCAAGGAACACAAAAACGAATATCATCACTAAAAAATTAAGCGTGGCCGCTTCTCGCAGCCACGCTGTTTTTATACCCTATTCACCTTTCAGCAGACGCAGGAATTCAGCCTCATCAATAACCGTTACGCCCAATTGCTGTGCCTTTTCCAGCTTACTGCCGGCCTCCGCGCCAGCAATGACGTAATCCGTCTTTTTGCTTACGCTGCCGCTGACCTTCGCGCCTACATCCTGCGCCATCGTCTTGGCCTCGGCACGTCCCAGCGTAGGCATCGTGCCCGTAAAGACAAGCGTTTTGCCGAAGAAGGGATTATCCTCCTGACTGGCAGGCGGTGTAAAAGTCATCGTCAGACCTGCTGCCGCCAAACGCTCCACCAGGTCGATGTTCGCCGGTACATTCAGCCAGGTAACGGCGCTTTCCGCAATCTTATCACCGATATCACGAATCTGCGCCAGCTCCTCCGGCTGTGCCTGCTGCAGCTTTTCCATGCTGCCGAATTCCGTTGCCAGAATACGCGCTACCTTGGCACCCACATGACGGATACCCAAAGCAAAGAGCAGCTTGTCCAGCTCGTTCTTCTTGCTTTCGTCCAACGCCGCCAGCAGATTATCAGCAGACTTTTCGCCCATACGCTCCAGCTTCAGCAAATCCTCCTTGCGCAGGCTGTACAAATCCGCAGCATCGCGCACCAGACCTGCATCAAGCAGCGCATTGATAACGGAAGGACCGCAGCCGTCGATATTCATCGCATCACGGCTGACAAAGTGAATCAAACCCTCTCGTCCGAGCGCCGGGCAATGCGGATTGGTGCAGCGGATAGCTGCCTCCTCACCCTGACGCTCTACACGCCAGCCGCATTCCGGACAAAGGCTGGGAATTTCCACCTCTTTTTCGTCACCAGTGCGCTTTTCAACAACTACACGCAGCACCTCGGGGATAATTTCACCGGCCTTGTTGATAACAACCCTGTCACCGATGCGGATATCCTTTGCACGGATAAAGTCCTCGTTATGCAAGGTAGCACGGCTAATAACACTGCCGCTTAATTTTACCGGTGTCAGCACTGCCGTCGGTGTCAGTACGCCTGTGCGTCCTACACGCCAGTCGATATCCTCCAGCGTAGTTTCCGCCTGCTCCGGCGGATATTTATAGGCCGTTGCCCAGCGCGGATCCTTGCCTGTAGCGCCCAGAATACGCTGCTGGTAAACATCGTTGACCTTAATAACAGCGCCGTCGGTATCGTAGGACAGGCCTTGACGCAGCTCGTTGAAATCGCCGATATATTTAATCGCCTCGTCGATATTTTCGACAACCTTATAATTTTCGCTCACCTTAAAGCCGTAGCGCGCCAGCAAAGCCAGCGATTCGCTGTGCTTGGGCTGCGCTCCCTCGCCTACCAGATAATAGGCAAAAAAGCTCAGGCTGCGGCTTGCCGTTACCTGCGGGTCCAGCTGGCGCAGACTGCCTGCCGCCGCATTACGCGGATTGGCAAACTCGCTCTCGCCGCGCTCCGCTCGCTGCTCGTTTAAACGCATAAAAGCCTGCCGCGGCATATAGACCTCACCGCGCACGTCAAGAAGCTCCGGCACTGCTTCACCCTCAGGCACCTTCAGCGTCAGCGGAATGCTGCGGATTGTGCGCACGTTGGCCGTAACATTTTCGCCCACTACACCGTCACCACGGGTAGCGGCGCGCACCAGCTTACCGTTTTCGTAAATCAGACTGCAGGCCAGGCCGTCAATCTTCGGCTCCATAACGTATTCCACCTTGCTGCCTGCAGGCAGACCGCTGCGAACACGTTCATCAAAGGCACGCAGCTCCTCGGCGGAAAATACATTGCCCAGGCTCAGCAGCGGCTCCAGATGGCGCACCTCGGTAAACTGCGAGGAAGCACGACCGCCGACGCGCTGCGTAGGCGAATCGGCCGGAATGCTGTCAGGATAGCGCGCCTCCAGCTCACGCAGGCGCACCATCATGCGGTCATATTCGGCATCCGTAATCTCCGGCGCATCCAATACATAATATAAATACTCGTTATGACGGATTTCGCGGCGCAGCTTTTCGGCCTCAGCCAAATCCGCTGCACGCTCATCAGCAAATAAATCCATTTCTGCCATTGCTTTATCCTCCAACATTTTTATCAGGAAAGCCGCTGCTTACAGCTTTTCCAGCTTAGCATACTTCGTCAGCAGGCTACGGATACCACCGCCGGCAAACGCAACCGTAACCTCCTGGCCGTCATCCGCAGCCTTAGCGGTAACAATCGTGCCTGCGCCCCACTTTTTATGCATAACCTTATCGCCGACATGGAAGCTGCAGCCTGCCGCCGCACTGCTTTCCCTCGGGAAGAAGCTGGCCTTATGCTGCTCGAACCAGTTGGCGTTTTCCTTGGCAGTAGGCTTGTGTACCTGCGAAGTCATCGCCGGGCGCTGCACTACCGGACGTTTGATTACATGCACCAGATTACGCGGCACCTCCTGCAGGAAGCGGGACGGTGTGTAATACTGCGTGCGTCCGTAGATAGTGCGTGTTCTGGCATTGCTCAGGAACAAATGCTTTTCCGCACGCGTAATGCCTACATAGCACAGGCGGCGCTCCTCTTCAATCTCATTATCATTCATCAATGTGCGGGAATGCGGGAAGATACCCTCCTCCATACCTACCAAAAAGACATCGGGGAATTCCAGGCCCTTGGCGGAATGCAGCGTCATCAAGGTAACTGCCTCTTCACCCAGCTCCGCATCATCAATATCGGCAACCAGCGCTACGTCAGCCAGGAAGTTTTCCAGCGTCGGCTCTTCGCCGTTACGCTCGCATTTAACTGCGAACTCCTCGGTTACGCTCAGCATTTCCTTCAGGTTTTCCACACGGCTTTCGTCCTGCGGGTCCTTGCTGCTTTGCAGCTCCTCCAGATAACCTGTTTTCAACAGCACATCATCCAAAAGCTGCTTTACAGGCACATCGGCAGCCTCGCCCATCAGCTCAAAAAGCAGACCGCTCAGCTCGTCCAGCTTGTTGGCAAAACGGCTGGCAAGACCGGGGACATCCGCTGCGTTGGTCACAACCTCGAACAGGGACTGGCCGCTGGCATTGGCATATTCCTGCAGACGTGCCAGCGTAGCATCACCGATACCGCGGCGCGGAACGTTGATAATACGCAGCAGGCTCAGGCTGTCATGCGGATTATAAAGCAAGCGCAGATAAGCCAGCGCATCCTTGATTTCCTTGCGCTCATAGAACTTCGTACCGCCGACCATCGTATAGGCGATACCGCTCTTAATCAGCATTTCCTCGAAAACACGCGACTGCGCGTTAGTGCGGTACAGCACCGCCATATCGCCCAGCTTAGCGCCTTCATTCAGCTGCAGCTTCTGCATATTTTCAATCACATAACGTGCTTCATCTCTTTCATCGTTCGCCTGATAGTAAATGATTTCCGAACCGTTGCCGTTGGCAGTCCACAAATTCTTCGGTTTGCGTCCGCTGTTATTGTCGATAACGGCATTGGCGGCATCCAGAATAACCTGCGTGCTGCGATAGTTCTGCTCCAGCTTCACCAGCTTGGCATCGGGATAATCCTTCTCAAAATCAAGGATATTCTGGATATCGGCACCGCGCCAGCCGTAAATGCTCTGGTCGGCATCGCCTACTACGCAGATGTTTCTGTGGCCGGCAGCCAACAGTTTCGTCAGCAGGTACTGAGCATGGTTGGTGTCCTGATATTCGTCAACCATCAGATAATCAAACTTGCGCTGGTATTTTTCTCTTACCGCCGGATTTTCCTGCAGCAGACGCAAAGCCAGCAGCAGTAAATCATCAAAGTCTACGGCATTGTTGGCCTGCAGCTTTTTCTGATAAGCATCATAAATTTTTGCCACCTGCTGCTCATAGTAGCCGGAGGCCTCGCGAGCGTAGGCATCGGGCAGCAGCAAAGCATTTTTCGCATTGCTGATATGGCTGATAATCGCCGGCAGCGGGAAACGCTTTTCATCCAGATTCATTTCCTTCAGCACCTGTTTAATCAGGTTTTTGCTGTCACTCGTATCGTAAATAGCAAAATTATTGGCATAGCCGTTGAGATTTTCCAGCTCATAGCGCAAAAGACGGGCGCAGAAGGCATGGAAGGTAAACAGCCACACATCTCTGGCCGCAGCGCCTGCCATACGGTCTACACGCTCGCGCATTTCCGCGGCGGCTTTATTGGTAAAGGTAATCGCCAAAATGCGATAGGGACGCACGCCCTGCTGCAGCAGATGCGCAATACGGCAGGTAAGCACCTTGGTCTTGCCGCTGCCTGCACCCGCCAGAATCAGCATCGGTCCGTTAATAGTCTGTACTGCATCAAGCTGCTCTTTATTGAGTCCTTGCATTGAATCGGTCATCAGTCGTTAGCCTCCATCATATTTCACGGATGCACCTGCATCCTCTTCTTTGGTAAAAATATTTTTGACTTAAATATTATATCACAAAACGCGTCGCTTAGGCGAAGAAAAGCAGCCGCTTTAGCCTAGAGATATGCTAGGAAAAGCAGCTGCATTGTGTTAAAATAATGCTATGTAATGCAAAAGGAGATTATACAGATGACTAAGAAAAGCACCTTCGTTCCCGCCAAGGATTTAAGCAAGCTGTGGCGGGCTATTATAGAATTCGATATGCTGCAGCCGGGCGACCGTATCCTCGTCGGCCTCAGCGGCGGCAAGGACAGCATGCTTCTGACAGCCATGCTGGCGGAAATCAAAAAATATTCGCCGATTCCCTTCGACCTTGCCTGCTACACCGTCAACGGCATGTTCGCACCCAACTTTCCCAAGGCAGAGCTGGAGGACTTTTGCGCGCAGTTCGGCCTTACACACTACAGCGACGACGTTGACGTGATGGCGGCACACGCAAAAAAAGGCGGCAGCCCCTGCTTCACCTGCGCCTATTTCCGCCGTGCAGCCACCAACCGCCGCGCGCAGGAGCTTGGCTTCAACAAGGTGGCATTGGCGCACCACAATGACGATGCAGTGGAAACCTTCTTTATGAATCTTGTGACCAGCGGCCAACTGCGCACCTTTCTGCCGGTAACGCCGCTTTCACGCTCCGGCATCACGGTACTGCGCCCGCTGCTCTACTACCGCGAGCAGGAAATACGCGAGCTGGTTGAGCGTCTTGGCCTGAAGCCTATCAAAAACCCCTGCCCCTATGACGGTCACACCATGCGTCAGGACATCAAGGAGCATATAGCCGCACTCAACACGCAGTATCCGGAAATCTACGAGCATCTGGCGGCAGCCATGCGTGACAGCGACAGGCAGGAGCTGTGGCCGCCCAAGCCCGGCAAGGAGCTGCTGCAAAAATTCCACACCTTTTGGGGACGTGGCCAAAAGCAGGCTGAGCAATGAAAACAAAGGCCTATCTTTATATCATCACTGCTGCTGTCTGCTGGGGTTTAATCGGACTCTTCGTCAGAACACTGGCAGCACAAGGCTTCAGCTCCATGCAAATAGTTGCCCTGCGTTCGCTAGCAGCGGCAATCTGCGTCACGCTGCCGCTGCTGCGCTCAGGGAGTGCCGCCCTGCGCATCAGACTGCGTGACCTCTGGCTCTTCGCAGGCACCGGCATCTGCAGCCTGGTTTTCTTCAACTACTGCTACTTCAACGCCATACAGCAGACAAGCCTGGCGGTGGCAGCGCTTTTGCTTTACACCGCGCCTGTCTTTGTTATGCTTATGTCACTGCTGTGCTTCGGCGAAGCCTTCACGCGCACCAAAGCACTCGCTCTGCTGCTCACCTTCAGCGGCTGCGCCTGTGTAACCGGTGTCTTCGGCAGCAGCCTTACGCTTACGCTCAGCGGCCTGCTCTACGGTCTTGGCAGCGGCTTTGGCTACGCGTTGTACAGCATTTTCGGCAAATACGCTGTGCGCAAATATTCGTCACTCACCATCACCGCCTTCACCTTTTATCTGGCACTCGCAGCTTCATGGCCGTTGGCGGATTTTGATTATCAGCGTCTTGCAGCCATTGACCTGCCGTCCATCGTCAGCGTTTTAGGGCTGGGCCTGCTCTGCGCCGTACTTCCTTATCTGCTCTATACCAAAGGACTGGAACAGATTGAAGCAGGACAGGCTTCCATCCTCGCGACGATTGAGCCCTTTGTGGCTGCCGCCGTCGGTGTCATCTTCTTTGCGGAAGCACTGACGCCGGTGAAAATCATCGGTATGGGACTGATATTTGCGGCGATTGCCGTGTTGAATATCAGGAAAGTATAAAAATAATATAAAAAGACGTATTGCTTAAGGCTTCAAAATGTAACGAGGCCTTCCGTCAATACGTCTTTTTTTAATTATAATGCAGAGGAATCAAAATTTCTATACCCCTTTACCCGCCAGCACGCCTGCTCCCGCAGCCAAAAGTCCCAAAAGCAGGCTGCCGCCGCTATACGCTGCCGCGGCAGCGATATTACCCTCCGTCAGCAGCATCAGGCTTTCATAGCCAAACGAGGAAAAGGTGGTGAAGCCGCCCAACAGGCCTACGCACAAGAACAGGCGCCAGGCCGCAGGCAGCAGCCCGCGCTCCACAATCATAGTCATTAAGAGGCCCATGCAAAAGCAGCCTATGATATTTATGGCGAAGGTTCCCCATGGAAGGGCGCTGCCGCTCGCTCTGCTGATAAAATTACCCAGCAGATAACGGCACACTGCGCCCAAAGCACCGCCGACTGCTACACTTATTATTTCCATCATGCACTCTCCAGCTGCTCAATATATTGCAGCGTGCGCTGCCAGTCATTCTTCACTGCTGTCAGCTTCGCCTGCAGCTGAGGCACGGTATAGTCCTCGCTGCGCAGCAGGCTCACAATATCGGCAAACTGCGCCTGCAGACCGGTCAGCCCCAGCGTTGCGCACACACCCTTCAGATTGTGCGCATAGCGCAACACATCCTGCAGGTTACCTGCATCCGCAGCCTCCTCCATCAATTTATAATCATCGGTTGTCAGCAGCTTGCGCAAAAAGCGCACATACATAGCTTCACTTTCCATAAAGCGCTCCTCCAGCGCCTCCTGAATATCAATCGCCACATACTGCGGCAGTTCCTGTAAATGCACGGCTTCGCACCCCTTTCTGCTCTTAATGCTGCAGGTACGCACTCATCATCTGCGCCAGCAGCTTCATCTGTACCGGTTTCACCATAAAATCATTCATGCCGGCAGCCATCGCGCGTTCCACGTCATCACTGCCGCTGTTGCCTGTCAGCGCCAGAATCGGCACCTTACGCGCATCCTCGCGCGGCAAAGCTCTGATAGCCTCGGCAGCCTCACAGCCATCCATTTCCGGCATCTGCATATCCATCAGCACCATGCTGATGCTGCCCTCCTCCGAAGACTCAAACAGGTTCACAGCCTCCTTGCCATCGCAGGCAGGCACAACCTCCAGGCCATTCATCGTCAGCAGCTCGCTGATAATCTCCATATTGATACTGTTATCCTCTGCTACTAAAATTCTGCAGCCCGCAAAATCCTCCAGCTTCGGCATGCTATCCTGAGGCTTGCTTTCTCCCTTTTTCACAATATTGAACGGTAGAGAAATAATTACGCAGGTGCCTTCATCAACACGGCTGCTGATATGAATGCTGCCATCCATACGCTCTACCAGGCTTTTGACAATCGTCATGCCTAAGCCGGTGCCGGTAACGCGCGGCACACCGAAACGGCTGTCGCGTTCAAACGGTTTGTAAATTTTCTCCAGGAATTTGGCCGACATACCGCAGCCGGTATCCTTAATGACAAAGGTATAATGCACACGGTTGCGCTCATTGCTCAGCTCGCGACGTGCCAGAAAGCTGATTTTGCCATGCGCCTTGGTATATTTAATCGCATTCGACAAAATATTATTCAAAATCTGCTGCAAGCCCTGCAAATCGCCGCTCACCATTTCATCTTCTTGCAGCATCAGCTGAGAGTCAAAGAACTTCTGCTCCAGCTCGGCCTGCGCCGCAAAAATATCGCTGGTATCCTGCGCTACCTTGGCAATCATAAAGGTTTCCTGCACATGCTCCACCTTGCCGTTGTCCAGGCGCGCCATTTCCAGGATATCGTTAATCAAGGTCAGCAGCTGCTGCCCTGCGGCGCTTATTTTGCGGATATATTCCTTTACCTGCACGCAGTCATCCTTGTGCAGCTCTGCCAGCTCCGCCATGCCGATAATGCCGTTGAGAGGCGCACGCATATCGTGCGACAGTGCAGAGAAGAACATGTTTCTGGACTTGGCATTTTCGCGTGCTACCTGCAGCGCCTGCTCCGTCACCTGAATATGCTCCAGCTCCTTCTGCTTTTCGGCGTCTACCTCACGGAAGAAGAAAACCGCTTCGTCCTTATTCAGCAAATCATCGCGCATCAGGCGGACATTCAGCCATCTGTATTCCTTACCGAAGCGATAGCGGAACTCACCGCCGAAGTCATTGATATGACGCTCCACCAGATCCTTGATATGCTCACGCGCAAAGCTGGTCGCAAATTCTTCGGTAGCCTCCGGCTCCACATTCTTTATCAGCTCCTGCAGCAGCTCATCATAATCGCCCTCAGTCTCCTGCGGCCCCGGGCTGGTGCTTTTCAGCATATAATAGCGTCCGGTAACATAATTCACTCTGAACACAGCCAGGAAGGACTTGCTCATAACGCGGATAACCTCATTGATGCTTTGCAGCTGTTTATTCAGCATATGCTCGCGCAGCGCCAAACCGGCAGCCAGCAGCAGGAAAATGGCCAGCGTCAGGCTGAACCACTGCATCAAATCCTTATAATCACCCATCAGGAAATCATATGGAATCGTTACAATAGATATCCAGCCCTTTTCCGAAACCGTGTAGTAAACACCGCGCTTATTGCCTTCATAGTCGGTAATATAAGATACATCACTGTCAGAATCACGGATTTCCTTAAAGATTTTATCTACATAAGGTTGCTCTTCTTCTATCGACAGATTGCGGTCATTGAGGGTAAACATAATATTACCGGACGGATCGCAAAGGTAGTAATAGCTGTCCTTCGGCAGCTTATTGTCACTCAGCAGGCCATTCAGACGCTCCGGATAAAGATTCATCGCCAGTACATTGTTATCGCTAAAGCGCACGGCCATCGTCAGCAGGCGCTCATTATTCTTGCCGTATTGATATAAATTAGTATAGGCTACGCCACTTTTATTGCTCAGCGCTGCCTGATACCATTTCAGCGAAGCAACATCTGTCGGCTGTCCCTCCAATCGCTTGCCAATAAGATGCCCGTGTACTACAGCGCACATATCAAAGCGGCCCACATCAGCATTTTTTTCCATATAATCGGTAAAATGCGTCAGCGCCTCCTCCAGCTCTGCATCCGTCATATCGGGCTTCATTTCCAGCATATGTGCAAGATTCTGCGCGGCACTGCGCAGCAGAATTTCCTGAGCTTTTATGCGTCCTGTTTCCCTTGTGGCAAAGCGGGCTGCCAGCTGCTGTCCCATAATATGCGAATTATCCAATATTTTTTCGCGCACAATATACAGGCTCACCAGGGAAACAAGCAGGAAGAAGGCGAAGATGCCTATGCTGTATAGAGATACCTTTATTCTGTTCCTAAAAAATTTAAAGTCCATAAGCCCTCCATTGAGCCACTGTCAATAAACATGTGCATATTTCATGCATACACATTTTATTATATAACACCAGGCACATCTCTACAAGTGCATACGTCAAAAAGCTGCCTGCGGAAGAAGTTGCTACGTCCGCAGGCAGCCGATTAGGTATTTATGTATATATATGCTTGTTGCGTTACTATTGTTGACTAAAATATTGCATTAGGTAACGATGAGGACAAAGTGAGAAAGAGGTTAGACTTCTGATTTTGTTATTAAAGAAAGAGTTAAATAAACAAAGACTCCTGTTCTTTATCTAAGCGTTTTTGCGTAAGCTCCAAATATTCCTCCACATTATCAATCCCTATAAAATTACAGCCGTTGCGTAATGCTTCGACACCGGTTGTTCCCGAACCGCAAAACGGATCCAGCACTATATAGCCGGCCTGTGTAGAAGCACGTAATATTCTTTCCAATAAATATTCCGGCTTCTGCGTAGGATGCTTGCCAAACTTCTTTTCCGAAGACTTGGTAAGACTTCCTGTCCAGACATCCTTCATCTGCTTACCGCCATTGATTTCTTTCATCAAGGCATAGTTAAAAAAGTATTTGGTTTTTTTATCATCCTTGCAGGCCCAGATGATTGTTTCCGTAGAATGCGTAAAGCAACGGCAGGCAAGATTCGGCGGAGGATTAGTTTTTTGCCACGTGATGTTATTGATTATTCTAAAGCCTTCCTCTTCCAAAGCCATGCCAATCGAAAATATATTATGGAAAGTTCCCGATATCCAGATAGTGCCGTTGGGTTTAAGCACTTTTTTGCAGAGTTTTATCCAGCGTCGGTTAAATTGATGCTTGTTGGCTAACATGTGCTCTTTATCATCAACCATATCCCACGCAGCCTTATTTACAGAAACCATTTTGCCACTACGGCAAGTAATGCCGTTATTACTTAAAAAGTAGGGCGGGTCTGCAAAGATTACGTCAACGGATTCAGGGCGAAGCTTTTGCAGCAGCTCAAATGTATCGCCTAGGAGCAGTTGTGCATTTTCAGTTTGGTAGAATACATATATTCCATTTTCGCACAACTGCCTCATAACAACACTCCTGCTTCGCTCATCTTGTTTAATATATTGAACTTTGATTATAAAAAAAATTTGCTTATTGAACACTCTAGCGCTTCAGCAATTCTCACCAATGTTTTCGTTGTAGTTACGGTGATTTTGCCATTTTCCAGTCCTACAATAATACTTTTAGATATTTTACTTCTTCTGGAAAGCTCTTCTTGTGTTAACCCCTTCAGTAATCTTTGCTTTCGTATTTGCAAAAGCACTATAATCACCTCTACGCTTTAGTTTAATATATTAAACTTCTTCTGTCAATAGAATGTCTTTAAAATCTTGAATTAATTATAAATGTATAATATACTAAGCGAAAAGGAGCTTTACATCATGGAACTGAAAACATTCATTAATTCATATCGGACAGAACATAATTTAACTATGGAGCAATTTGCTAAATCAGCTTCGCTTTCCAAAGGATATATATCAATGCTAGAAAAAGGCTATAATCCCCAAACAGGGAAAAAAATTATACCCTCTATCAGCGCTTTGAACAATATTGCCATAGCAACAGGAACCGACCTGGACCATTTACTGAAAATCATAGATGATATTGAAGTTTCTCTAGATTCTCCGGCTCAGGATTTAATTATTTCTAATCCTCAAGAAGAACAACTGATTATAGGTTATCGAAATTTAACAACAGCCAATCAAAAAGAGTTGCTGGCATATCTTGATATGAAGCTCAATATGCAAACAAAATAAACATTTAGTGTTTTATTAATACAAGGTGAGCAAATGAACTGCAACTTTAACACTGCCTTAACGCAAAGCTATCACAGCCAATCGCAAATCATCCGTATTCTGACCGAAAGCTGGGTAAGCGAATACATGTATTGTCCACACTGCGGAAATGCTTCACTTAATCACTTTCCCAACAACAAAGCTGTAGCTGATTTCTACTGTCCTAACTGCAATAATGAATACGAGCTTAAAAGCAAAGCAGGAAGCATCGGTCACAAAATTGCCGATGGCGCTTATCATACATTTATTGACAGAATAACCAGCAACAACAATCCTGATTTTTTTATTTTGAATTACAGCAAGCAGCTTTTAACTGTAAACAATCTTTGGCTTATTCCTAAGCATTTCTTTGTGCCTGATATTATCGAGCAACGAAAGCCATTGTCCGATAATGCTCAGCGAAAGGGTTGGATTGGTTGTAATATTCTCATCGATAAAATTCCCAGTCAGGCCAAAATCGATATCATTCATAACAGTATGCCTGTACCCCAAGAGCTGGTTCAGGCGCAAGTACAACAGGCATCCTTATTATATACGGACAACCTAAGCTCCAGAGGCTGGCTTTTAGATACATTAAATTGTGTGAACAGCATCAAAACAGAAATGTTTTCGTTATCTGACATGTATCAATTTGAAGCATTACTAACAATCAAGCACCCCAATAATCACAATATCAAAGCTAAAATCCGTCAACAATTACAACTTCTCAGAGATAAAGGCTTTATTGATTTTCTGGATAGAGGTATCTATAAGAAAATAGTAAAATAGTTTTTAGTTATTTTCTTGTCAGCTCTCTCTGCACCACTTGAACCACTTGCACCACTACTTTTGGTGCAAAAATAAAAACTGCTCCACACCCCCTAATATATATCCCTGCAAGCAAAGTCTTCGTAAGGGTTCTAAAGCTTTATTTTATGCTATTTACAGCTAAAATAAGGCTTTTTCATTTATATTATATTAATGTTTTCGAGCCTACGGTTTTTTAGCAAAAACGCCGAAAAAAGTGGTTCAACTGGTGCAACCGGTGCAAAACGCACCGTTAAAGCAGCACAAAAAAGCTGCCTGCAAAAGGACCTCGTCCCTCCGCAGGCAGCAAAATTCATTTTAAGCTATAATCATGCCTGTTCCGCTCTGGCATCAATAGCAGCAGCTTCTTCATCCGTCATATATTCCGGCTTAATGTCACGTCCCATATGGTTCAGCATCTTTCTGTCGCTGCGAATCGTAGCGCAGGCCACAGTAGTCAGCATATTACCGGTAATAGTTGCGGAGGCGCCAGCCTTAAACGCTGTTTCACCGTCATTGGTCAGCAGTGCACGGCCTGCACCCAAGCGTATATTAGCTAAAGGATTGATGTAACGGAAGAAGGCCACAGTACGCAGGATATCAGCCTCGCTCAGACGCGGCAGATGCTCCAGCGGCGTGCCCGGAATCGGCATCAGCGCATTCAGCGGAATAGAATCAATGCCAAGCTCTGCAAGGCTGATAGCCATATCAAGACGGTCCTCCCAGGTTTCGCCCATACCGATAATACCGCCGGAGCAGGCGCACATGCCCTCCTCCTTAACCATCTTCAGCGTGTTGATTTTCATATCGTAGGTATGCGTAGTGCAGATATTGGGGAAGTTGCGCTTAGAGGTTTCGATATTATGATGATAGCTGGTGACGCCTGCCTCATGCAAGCGATGCAGCTGCTCACGGGAAAGGAAGCCCATGGAAGCGCACAAATCAATCTTCAAATCACGATGCATGGTTTCATACGCATGAATTGCCTTGTCGAATTCTTCACCGGTCAGTGCCTTGCCTGCGGTTACAATGGAAAAGCGGTGTACGGCCTCCTCCTGGTTTAGGCGTGCCAGCTTCACGATATCCTCCTCCGGCAGGAAGCCGTAAACCTCGCAATCAGTATGGTTATGCGCGGACTGAGCACAAAATTTGCAGTTTTCCGGACAGCGGCCGCTGCGTCCGTTGATGATGGAGCACAAATCCACGCGCTCACCGACAAAATGCTTGCGGATTTTATCTGCGCCTTCACATAAGGCCTGCAAATCGCAGGTCAGAAATGCCTTTAACTCGTCCTGACGAGTCAGTCTTCTGCCATCAATAATTTCTTGTGCTAATGCTTGCGGGTTCATATTCTCTTCTCCTTTTGTAACCTATTTAATCGGTAGGCTTATACTGTAAAAAAATAAGTGGTACGTTAACCTTGACGTTTTTAACGTTCACTATTTGTTAACCAAAATTATAGCACAGGATAACCTTGAGTGCAAGCAGGAGAAGCGGCAAAATGTCTGCAAAAGCATTTATTTTCTCTGCACCAATACTCTGAAACAGCAAAAAGCTGCAGCCGGACGCCTACCGGCGCCAAGCTGCAGCCTGCAATTTTTAATTATTTTCGTGCGCTCCATTCCCAGATGCGATATTCCAGCCAGGCACAGAAGACACCGCTGAAATCCAGCAGTACATCCTTCACCCTGCTGGCACGTCCCGGCGAAAAGGCTTGGATATATTCATCTATTACAGCTACCAAAAGCGCTAAAAAGAGAATATAACCGGTTGCCGTAAGCTTAGGCACGCCCCAGGCACTGAAGCTGCGGCACAGCAGCAGTCCCAACAGCGCAAATTCGCAGAAATGCGCCATTTTGCGGATGTGATGCTCAACATCGCCCGCCAGATGAATATCCAGATGCTGCGCCAAAAGCTGCGTCAGAGCAGCAAACCATCCGCTAATCTCGGAAGACTGCTTCAAGGGCAGCGACGAATTATAATAGATAATGCCCACAAGGCAGGCAGTGAGAAAAACCCATAAATATTTCATAAAGCTCCCCACTTAATTATTGTACCTGCAGCAAAATCAGATATGACGTGTCAGGCACTCCATTACCATCATATTGCTGACAACACCGATACCGCCGGGAACAGGCGTAAAGGCACTCGCCTTTTCGGCAACTGCGGGGTCAACGTCGCCCACCAGCTTGCCGTCAACAGCGTTGATGCCTACATCCACAATTACAACGCCTTCTTTGACCATTTCCGGCTTCACAAAGCAGGCCTTGCCAACTGCAGCGACGATAATATCTGCCTGCTTTAAAATCTCCGGCAGGTTGCGTGTACGCGAATGGCAGATGGTAACAGTAGCATTTTTCTGCAGCAGCAGCACGCTCACCGGCTTGCCTACAACATTGCTGCGGCCGATAACGACAACGTTCTTGCCCTCCAGCTCAATGCCATAGTGCGCCAGAGTTGCCATGCAGGCACGCGGAGTGCAGGCAGCAAAACGGCTGCGGCCCATGAACACATCACCGATATTCTGCGGATTCAGGCAGTCTACGTCCTTGTTCGGCGAAACTGCCGCACCTACGTTATCGCTGTTGATATGCTTCGGCATCGGCATCATCGGCATAATACCAGTAACGTAACGGTTACGGTTCAGCTTTTTGATGATGCTGATAACCTCCTCCTCCGGAGTATCGGCAGGGCAGGTGATAACCTTAGCAGCACCGCCCAGACTTTCAATTAATTTGACCAGCCTGTCCTTATATACGTGAGATGCGGGATCATCACCCACAACCAAAATAGCCAGGGTTACTACCAAGTCATGCTGCTTAGCAACAGAAATCTTTTTGGCAATAGCCTCACGGTAAACATCAGCAACAGGCTTACCCCTCATTAAAACAGTTTCCATAGTAAATTCACCTCAAAAAACATAGTTGATTTATTATAGATAGCAAAACAGGAACGCAGATGGCGCTTTATCCTCCGATTTCCTTAAAGGATGGCGCTTTATCCGACAGACTTTTTTTAGAAGAGACCGCTGATAACACCATCATCCGTAACATCAATTTTCTCTGCTGCCGGAACCTTAGGCAGACCGGGCATAGTCATAACATCACCGGTCAGAACTACGATAAAGCCGGCGCCTGCTGCAATGCGGCAGTTGCGGATAGTAATCTTGAAGCCGCTCGGACGTCCCAGCAGTGCCGGGTCATCGGAGAAGGAATACTGGGTTTTAGCCATGCAGATAGGCAGGTTGCCGTAGCCAAGCTCTTCAAATTCCTTGAGAGCTTTATCTGCTTCCTTAGTATAGTTAACGCCGTCAGCACCATAGATTTCCTTAGCGATGGTTTCAATCTTGCCCTTCAAGCTCATATCCAGCGGATAAATCGGCGCAAATTTGCTCTCGCCGCTGTCTGCCAGTGCAATTACTTCCTTAGCAAGGTCGATACCGCCCTCGCCGCCTTTAGCGAATACGTCGGACAGTGCAACGTTAACACCGTGTTTAGCACAGTGCTCGCGAACTGCCTCCAGCTCCTCTGCGGTATCCTGAGCGAAGATGTTGATAGCAACTACGCAGGGAACGCCGAATTTTTTAACGTTTTCGATATGCTTCTCCAGATTTACCAGACCTTTTTTTACTGCCTCTACGTTCGGAGTCTTCAGCTCGGTTTTCGGTACGCCGCCGTGCATCTTCAGCGCACGTACGGTAGCAACGATAACGGCTGCGTCCGGTTTCAGGCCGGCATAACGGCATTTGATATCGAAGAATTTTTCTGCACCCAGGTCAGCGCCGAAGCCTGCCTCGGTGATAGTATAATCAGCCAGCTTCAGGCCAGTCTGAGTTGCCATAACGCTGTTGCAGCCATGGGCAATATTAGCGAACGGACCGCCGTGAATGATTGCCGGTACGTTTTCCAGAGTCTGTACCAGGTTAGGCTTAACGGCATCCTTCAGCAGAGCTGCCATTGCGCCCTGAGCCTTAATCTGGCCTGCGGTAACAGGGTTGCCGTTGTAATCGTAAGCAACGATAATTTTTGCCAGACGCTCCTTGAGGTCGTGCAGGCTGCTTGCCAGGCAAAGAATAGCCATAACCTCGGAAGCAACGGTAATGTCAAAGCCGTCCTGACGCGGTACGCCGTGAGCCTTACCGCCCAGGCCTACTACGATGTTGCGCAGCTCGCGGTCATTCATATCTACAACACGCTTCCACGCAATACGGCGCGGGTCAATGTTCAGAGCGTTGCCCTGTTGGATATGGTTGTCGAGCATTGCTGCCAGCAGCATATGTGCGGAGGTGATAGCATGGAAGTCACCGGTAAAGTGCAGGTTGATGTCCTCCATAGGCACAACCTGAGAATAGCCGCCGCCTGCAGCGCCGCCCTTAATGCCCATGCAGGGGCCGAGGGAAGGCTCACGCAGAGCTACGATAACCTTTTTGCCGAGCTTAGCCAGGCCCTGTGCCAAACCTACGGTAGTAGTGGACTTGCCTTCGCCTGCCGGAGTCGGGGTAATAGCGGTAACCAGAATCAGCTTGCCGTCTTTTTTATCTTTAACACGGCGGATTAAATCGTAGGACAGTTTTGCTTTATATTTGCCATATAATTCAATATCGTCCTCGCTAATGCCTAATTTTGCAGCAACATCAGTAATTTTCTGCATTTTTGCCTGTTGGGCAATTTCAATATCGGATAACATGTTTATCTCCTCCTATTTCATTGCGTAAAAAACTGCGCATAGTGGCAAAGTATCTTATATAGTTCTTCCCCGAGCAGCTTTTTTCCTGCCCGGGGAAGTAAAATAATACAATTTTTTTAGTTAAACCACACTTCTACCGTAGTGTTTTCAAGCACCTCACTGCCCGGAGGCGGCTTCTGCTGCCACGCATGACCGCTGCCGTAAGGCTTCAGCTTCAGCTTATACGGCTCCAGCAAATCGACAGTATTGCGCATGTCCAGTCCTTTGAAATCCGGCAGCTTGATTTTGCCGTCCGGCATTCTTTGCAGCACCGGCAGCTGCTTCGGCTTCTTTTCATCCTTCTGTCCTACGGCATTCATTTCCTCGAAAGAAGGCAGGCCTTCGCTTGCTGCGGGCTGAATGCCCTTGGCAACCAGTATCTGCTGCAGCGTATCGCGGAAGATAGGCGCGCTGACCTGCGAGCCGTAGAAGGCTCCCTGCGGCGTATCCAGCATAACCAGCATTGCATAACGCGGTTTATCCGCAGGCACAAAGCCCACGAAGGAAGCAATGTACTGACCGGCAGCATAACCGCCGCCTGCTGCCAGCTTCTCCGCCGTACCTGTTTTGCCGGCAATGCGGTAGCCCTTAATCGCTGCAGTCTTGCCGCCGCCCTCGCTGACTACCTTTTCCATCATCTCGCGCATCTGGCGTGCAACCTGCTCGGTAATAACATTGCGTACTACCGTCTTTTTGCCTTCCTTGATAACGGTTCCGTCGGCAGCCACAATTTTTTTGATGATATACGGCTGCAGCAGCTCACCGCCGTTGGCAATCGCACAGATAGCGCGCAGCTCCTGCAAAGGCGTCACCGCAACGCCCTGACCGATAGCCATCGTCGCTACGTCAGGCTCGTACATATCCTTGGGATTATACAGAATGCCTCCCTCTTCACCGGGAAGCTCAATGCCGGTAGGCGTACCGAAGCCGAACTTTTTCGCATAGCTGATAAGCCTGTCCGCTCCCAGCTTCATGCCCAGCTGTACCATACCGGTGTTGATAGAAAACTTGATAACCGTAGAAAACGGCACCGTACCCAGGCCTTCGCCATCCCAGTTATAGATTACGCGGTCGGCAATCTTGATACGGCCGTTGTCCTGAATCGGTGTATCAGGTGTAATAATGCCCTCCGTCAATCCCATGCAGCCGACAATCGGCTTAAATACCGAACCGGGCTCGTAAATCATGGAAACGGCACGGTTTGTCCAGCTGTCGGGGCTGTACTTGCCGAAATTATTCGGGTCAAAGGTAGGACGGCTGGCCATACCCAAAATTTCACCGGTGTACGGGTCCATGATGATGGCCGCCGCACCCTTGGCCTTGGTGCGTGCCATAGCATCGTCCATAGCATCCTCCAGCACGTACTGGATTTTGCTGTCCAGCGTCAGATAGACCGTAGGCAGCTTTTCCTGCTTCGGCTGCAGCTCATGCCCCGGATCATTCACCATCAAGCCTAAAAGCTGCTTGCCCACCGCATCATGCAGTTTGGAATATGTTGTTTCGCTGCCCTTCAGCACATCATCAAGCTGATATTCCAGGCCGCTCAGACCCTTGTCATCGGTACCGATAAAGCCAAGAATCTGCGCCGCAGCACGCTTTTTAGTATAATAGCGCTTGCTTTCCTCCAGAAAATGCAGGCCCTTCAAATCATTATCCTTAATAATTTTCTGTACCTGTGCTGCTTCCTTCGGCTCCATCGTGCGCTTCAGCCAGACAAAGCGTCCGCCGCCGGTAAAAATACCGTAAAGCTTTTGGGCATCCGTTTTCAGCACCGGTGCCAGCAAATCCGCGCTTAAGCGTCGTACATCGCGCTGCACGTTTTTTTTGTTCTTTTCATCCTGCTCGTCCTGCATCATTTCCGGGTCTGCGTAAAGCGAGCCCGTCATAATACTCACAGCCATCTCTTCGCCGTCACGGTCAACAATGCGTCCGCGCGGAGTGCCGCGTATATACTCTGCCGTCAGCTGCGATTTCGTCAGCTGCTTGAGCTTGTCTGCCTGCACTACCTGCAGCCAGATTAAACGCAAAAACACACCGGCTACAATTACAACCATACATATACATAAGGCTGTAAAACGCCGTTTACTGTCTAAAAAAGCAAAAGGCTTCATTGCTGCCACCTCCTGCTGCCCACAACACGCAAATCACTGCGGCGTTTTTCCGGCGGCTCGGCATCCAGAAGCTGCTGCTTTTCTTCCTCGTCATAAACCGACAGCAGCAAACCGATTGCCGCCATCGAAATTATCATTGAACTGCCGCCATAGCTGATAAAAATAAGCGGTACACCGATAACCGGGAAAATACCGCAAACCATCGCCATATTGGCAAAGGCCTGACCGATGATTAAAAAAGTAACTCCGGCTGCCAGCAAAAAGCCCTTCTGATCCCGCGTGCTGATTGTAATCTTATAAAAAGCAACTCCCAGCAGACAAAAAACAAGCAGCAGAATAAGCGCTCCGAAAAAGCCGTTTTCCTGACAAAAAACAGCAAAAGCAAAGTCGGTATGAGCCTCCGGCAAATAAGCGAACTTTGCTGCGCCGTGGCCCCAGTTGGTGCCCGTAAGGCCGCCGCTGCCGATTGCCAGCAGCGACTGCACCATCTGATAGCCCTTGCCCTGCGGGTCGAGCCAGGGGTCAAACCACACATGCAGACGTTGCAGACGATATTCCGAACTTATTGACAAAAGCACAGCGCCAACAGCACCTGCGCCAACGATAGCAGTTATCCAGCGCGCAGGCAGCCCGGCAATAATAAACATACCCATTACCAGCGCCGCAATAATCGCCGCCGTTCCCAAGTCAGGCTGCACAAGAACGCCAAATGCCGCTATACCGGCAGCCATGGTTACCAGAAGGCATTCGCCCTTATACAGGCTTATCTTCTCTCCCAGCTTCATCGCATTGCCCAAAAATCTGGCTGACAGCATAATCAGCACCAGCTTAGCTATCTCTGACGGCTGGATAGAAAACGAACCTATATAAATCCAGCGTGTAGCACCCTTATTTGCTGCTCCCCAAAAATGTACTACTACCAGCATAACCAGCACTATACAATAGCATATCCACAGAAATCTTTTATTCAGCAGCCTTTTGTAGCCTATGCGACGGACAAAATAAATGCCTGCCAGTCCCACAAGAGCACAAAAGTAATAGCGAAACAAATAAGAGGGTCCGTTATCATATAAGCTGGCGCTGAACACATTGATGCCGCCAAGCAGCAGCAGCACGGCCATAAGAGTGAAAATAGCCTGACGGGGATTATCCCATAACAAAAATCTCTTATTCATGGCAAAGCCCTAATTAAAAAACTACCTCGCAGAAATTAATCGGCGTACCCAGCGCACTGAATTTCTGCTCATATTCTGTTTGTACAGGGTTCTCATATTCGGAATGATGCAGGTCATAGCTCAAAGCAATAATCTGCAGGCCGAACTCCTTGAATTCCTCTACGGAAAAATCAAACAGAGCGCGGTTATCCGTTTTAAAGCGCAGGTGACCGCCTTCGCCCAGCAGCTGCTTGTACAGTGCCAGGAAGTTGCGGTGCGTCAGACGGCGTTTGGCATGACGTGCCTTCGGCCAGGGGTCGCTGAAATTCAGATACAGCTCCTTGATTTCGCCGGGCTCAAACCAGTCCAGCAGGTTTTCGGCATTAGCGCAAATGATTTTAACATTCGTCAGCTCCTTATCCTTCGCTGCCTTAGCGGGGAAATAGGCAATATCATGCTGTGTTTCAATCCCGATAAAAGCCTTATCGGGATACAGCTCTGCCATACCGATGGTAAAGCGTCCCTTGCCGCAGCCGATTTCCAGACACAGACGTTTGCCCGGGAACATCTCCTGCCAATGTCCCTTAAACTTATCAATATCATGCAGAAACACGTATTCTCCCTGCACTTCCTTCATAGCTTCTTCAATCCATGGTTTTTTTCTTAAGCGCATATTCAGACCTCACATAAAAATATTTTCTCAAGTATATATTATACAACAAATCCCCTTAACTTGGGAAAAGAATTATAAAAAAGCCGGCAGCATAATAACTACACTACCGGCATAAGCAGGTGTCTCAGTCCTTCTTCAACACGCCCTTTACCTTACGCAGCAAATCGTCGACCTTTTTATTTGCCGGCGAATCGTCATCCACCTCAAAGCGACGGCTTTCATCGCCCAGCGGCTTATCCTTGCAGGCCATATTCTTCAGCTCTCCCAGTATTTTGATGCCTTCGATGCGTGCCTCCTCATAGGTTGTTTTAAAGGCAGACAAATCCTCCGGGCAGCCTGCTGCCAGCCAAGCATTCGCCACCTTGCCCACAGCGTAGGTCACCGACATGCCCACAGGAATCTGCACCGGTGCAAAGGGAATCAGCGTTGCCAACGTCTGTCCTACAAAGGCACCGCCCAAAGAACCTAAAAGTCCCAGCACCGCACTTTCGGAAAGCTTGATACCGCGCAGCTTGGCCAGACGGGTAATCATATAAACCTCGTTCGCCATCAGCGTCATCGTACCTACTACCGGAGCAACAACAATTACCCCGGCACGGGCAGCAGCCCAACGACAGATATCCTCCGCCTCCTTATCCGTATCAACGGCATATTTCATTTTGTGCTCATCCAAACGCTCTGTCATTTTCTCACCTCATTTATACAGCTTACAAAGCAATTTACTTTTTATAATTACATTATACAGCAAAGCAGACGGGCGAAACAGTGAGATTATAGTGAAATCGCCGATGCGGTAAACTTTTTCCCTCGCGCCGACTAATCTCCTTAGCAAAGCAGATGAGTTTATGGTAAAATATTAGAGTATATATTGATTATTCGGTCAAGGTGGTGAGAAATAGTGACAGCGGACAATACGCCTGTTGTAGGACGCTTTGCGCCTACCCCCAGCGGCTTTCTGCATTTGGGGAATGTTTTTTGCAGCCTGCTGGCCTGGCTCTATGCCAAAAGCAGCGGCGGCAAAATAGTTTTGCGCATCGAAGACCTGGACCCACAGCGCTGTTCCCTCGCCAAGGCCGATGCACTGGCGCGCGAGCTTGAATGGCTGGGGCTGACGTGGGACGAGGGTGCGTATTTCAGCGCTGATAGCGACAGCTTTTTTCAAAGCCGCCGCAGCGATATCTACGCTCACTGCTTCGACCTTTTACAGCAGCAGGAGCTTGTCTATCCGTGCTTTTGCAGCCGCAGCGAGCTGCACGCCGCCGAAGCACCGCACGCCAGCGACGGACGTATTATTTACGCCGGAACCTGCCGCGAGCTGACGGCAGCGCAGCGCAACGCCAAAATGCAGCAGCGCCGTCCCGCCTGGCGCATCAAGGTTGATGACGAGCTTATCGCCTTTACGGATATGCACTACGGCAGGCAGCAGGCCAACCTGGCGCACGAATGCGGTGACTTTATCCTGCGCCGCAGCGACGGAGTGTACGCCTACCAGTTAGCTGTAGTCATTGACGATGCGCTCATGGGCGTAAATCAGGTAGTGCGTGGCTGCGATTTGCTCAGCTCCACACCGGTGCAGCTTTATCTTTACCGCCTGTTGAACCTCACGCCGCCGTCCTTCTGCCACATTCCGCTGCTTACGGATGCTGCAGGACGCAGGCTTTCCAAACGCGACGGTGATTTGGAAATCGCCGCCCTCAGGCAGCACTTCGGCAGTCCGGAGCCTATTATCGGCCTCTTGGCCTATCTTGCAGGCCAGCTGCCCAAGCCGGAGCCTATTACAGCAGCAGAGCTGCTGCCGCTTTTCCGTCCGGAAGCGGTTCCCCAAGACAATATCGTTGTACCGCAATTACTTTGATTGCGCAGGCAATAACACATTTCACTGATTATAAAACCTGGGAGGAATATATAATGAAAAAATATTTAATGAAAATCAAGGTTAATATGCTGATTGTACTTATCATCAGCTTGCTCGGCGGCATGGCCGGCAGCTACTTCTTCAACAACCGCTGGTTAGGTCTGATTGTCGCTATTCCCCTGTGCGCTCTGTATATCTATCAGGTATATCAGGTGCAGGCAGACTACCGCGAACAGCACACCAAAAAGAAACACACTAATAAGTACAGATAAGCTAAGGCTTGAAACACAAAACTGCCCTGAAACAGCTTCGATATTTATCGTGGCTGCCTCAGGGCAGTTGCTTATTTTATTACCATTTTTCCGGCACTTCCTGCAGTTTATCCATAACGAACATAATGTAAGTAACATTACAGATCAGATTTCCCGCATCATCCTTAATTTCCGAAACAATATTAATCGTAGACTGGCCTTTATGTACAATTCTGCTTGTAACGCTCAGTGCTCCCAATCCGCGCACATTACTGATATAATCAATATTCATATTCAGCGTTGTACAGATTTTGCCGACAGAGGCACAGGTAATACCGGTTACGCAATCGGCCAATGCTGCCATAGCACCGCCATGCACTCCAAGCCAATGATTGGTATGAATATCAAAATCAATAGGCATCACCAAGGTTGCACCGCCGCAATGTACCTCCTTGATTTCGATTTTCAGGACATTCATAAATGCGTTGCTGCTCCACATTTTGCGGATAATTTCTTCCGGATTCATAAAAACGCCACCTTTCAATTGTTATGTCAAAGCTTAAAAATACATATTAACCACAGTCATGTAAACAGGAATTACCAAAAGTCCGCCGATAATGGTGATAAACGAAAGCGCCGCCGCATACCGGCTGTCACCGCCATACTGCTTGCAAACTATAGCCATCTGTGTCATTGCCGGCATAGCAGCCTGCATAGCAAAAACCTTGACGGAAATCGGCGCTACATTAATCAACGGCACCAGGCACAACACACACACAGGGCAGGCAATGAAACGACCGAACAAACCGCCCCAGATATCTCTCTCAAAATTGAAATCACGCAAGCTTATTTTGCTTATCTCAATACCGATAAATACCAAAGACAGCGGCGTTGTCAGATTGCCGACATACTGAAAGCCACGTGCCAAAAACCTCGGCAGCGGAATATTCAGCACTATAAGCAGAATTGCTGCCACGAAACCCATCAACGGCGGTGACCACAGCTTTTTTAACACCTGCATAGAAAAAATACCGCCGGCCTTGCCCTCAATATCCGCAACTATATTCTGCACACCCAACGTCCAGAAGAAGGTCAGGTTAACCATGTAATACAGCATAACGGAGGGAATGCTTTCATCGCCGAACAGCGCAAGGTTTACCGGTAAGCCGATAAACATGGTATTAGCTATAAAAAAATTGGTGACAAAAACACCGCGCCTTCCCTGACGCACATGCAGCAGCTTTGCTGCTATTTTGCCGACAACTAAAGCCAAAAGCATAGAGCATACCGGCAGCAGCATGTCCGGTGCCAGCTTAACTAGCTTTTCTGCCGTAAAATTTTTCGTCAGGCTGGTAATCATATACAGCGGCAGTGAAATTGTTGTAACCAGCTTAGCAATCAAAGCACTGCTTTTATCATCAAACCAGCCTTTTTTGCTGAGCACATAACCGATACCGACTACAAAAACAATTGTAAAAATACCATCCAAAGCCTGTAAAACAAAATTTATCATTGTCAATCACCTTTTTTTCAACGCACAACAAGGTACGGCTGTCCCTACCGTACCTTGCTATGCTAAATGGAGGAGTATTAGCATCATTGTGCTATGCATTTGTATATGTCAAGAAATTACCCGATATACCATGTCCCTAAAATATATCATTGGGAAATTCCTTATGTTCGAGTAAATATAAAGTAATAGTAACGGAAAGCAAGTCTGCACTGCCTCCCGGACTAATGCGCCTTTGCAAGAAGTACCTCTCAGTCTCAGCTATAGCTATCCTGCCTTTTTCGGTGAAGACACTACCAAGGTTCAGAATGTCTTTAGCAATTCTCTGTACTTCCAACAAGGTTTCATAATCAGTGCGCCAGATAACATTGCTGTCCTCAACAACCGTCATCAAAGCTATCAATGCATGCACCAAAGCATCATTAATCGTCGCACCTTTGTTAAAGGCATCTTCCAAAGCAGGCAGTCCATGGTTTATCACACTCGGAAAACCATTTTCAACCTCTCCGCGAATACCTGTAATACCATATTTATAATATAGCTTTTCGCCTGCTGTCATTGCAGCATGGTCAAGATTCTTCAATTCCCTGGCTACTAAGCCTGCAGCCATTTCCTTGATCATCGGCAGCAAAGCATTTCTGCTCAGCCCCATATTCATAGCATAGCCGCTTACAGCGCTTACTATGCCGCCGGCGAATAAAATTCCCCGCTGTGTATTGACTCCCTTAGTCACTCTCAAAAGCTCTGCTTCTGCACCAACGCCATAGCTGCGCAGCTTGCAGAAAAGCTCTGCCAAGGTTCCTCTATGTGCCTGCCCGATATCCTGCAAATCGTTGAACGCCTTGCTCAAAACAGCGGAGCTCATCATAAAGGTAAAAATACTCATATCCTTATGCGCACCATTAGATAATCTGGTTACAAGACCCGGTTTAGGATGCGTAGATACTTCCAACAAAATTGCCTGCGTCAGATATTGACCGACCTTTTGCAAATCAGCATCGAAAGGAGAAAGTTTGCAGGTATAATTATTTAAGTCCATTTTTATTTCGTCTTTGTCTACTCTATGAAGTAAAAATTTAAGCTCACTCATTATTCCTACCTACTTTCTCCGTATCATATGCCTTGAAAAATTTTTTTAAGCTGCAGCCTAACCCATAATAGCCTTAGTAGCTAAATACAGAATGGACGGGCACAGCAGACAACCGGTACCGGTATAGAAGGTTGCAGTCATTGCACCATACGGAACCAGCTTAGCATCAACAGCAGCCAGACCGGCAGCAACGCCGGAGGAAGTACCCATCAGACCACCATAAATCATAGCGGATTGCGGGTTGTCCAGACCAACCATGTTTTTAACAAACGGAGTAACCATCATAACGAGTACGGATTTTACAACGCCTGCTGCGATAGAAATCGCAATTACATCGGAAGAAGCACCAAGAGCAGCACCGGTTACAGGGCCAACAACGAAGGTGCAAACACCGGCGCCAACGGTTACCATGGAAACTACATCAGGATAGCCCATGAAGTATGCCATAACAGCACCAACAACAAAGGAGCTTAATACGCCCATCAGCAAGGAGACTACACCAACAACGCCGCACTTTTTGATTTCGCGCAGGTCAGCGCCGAAAGCAGTAGAAACGATAGCGAAGTCACGGAACATGCCGCCGCCCATCATGCCGACACCGGCAAACATGGGGATGGAAGCCAGGCCTTTGGAACCGCCGGTAGTAATACCGCCGATATAAGCCAATACCAGACCTGCGAAGATTGCGATAGCACTGCCATGAACCTTACCTTTGGTCAGTCCGGAGAGCTTATAAGTAATTAAAGTAATGATACCGATCAGCATAAAGGAGAATACCAGACCATTTTTGGTACATACCTTCATAAACATTGCAGCAAAATCCATCTTACTTCACCTCTTTCTTGCCAAAAAGCTTGCCAATGACAGGAACCAAAGCAAAAGCTACGGCAACACCAACAACACCGCTGCCAATAGCCAAAGGACCACCCTTCAGAGCTGCTACAACGTTCTGAATAGAGCTCATAGCAACAACGATAGGAATGTACATTGCAGACCAGAAAGCAATACCGCTCTGAGCTTTAGAATCAAGCCAGCCTTCATCAATGCCCTTGTTGGATAACAAGATCAAAAACAGCATTGCGAAGCCTACACCGCCAACGTTAGCTTTTACACCAACCAGGGCACCGAATATATCACCAAGGAAAATGCCTACAATATAGCAGGCAGCCAATAAAGCTACACCATAAATTGCCATTATTTTTCACCTCATAGTACAATTTTTTATTATCGCCGCCCTCAAACGGCCGAGGGCGGCGAAACAACTAAGGGTTAAATCGTTAAAAATTATTCAACGATAGCAACAACTTGACCGGCACTTACGCGGTCACCAGGTTGTACTTTGTACTCTTTTACTACGCCTGCTACCGGAGAAGGTACCAGTTGTTTCATTTTCATTGCTTCCATAACGATCAGTACGTCACGAACTGCAACAGTGTCGCCAACTTGTTTTTCAAAACGAACGATTTTACCGGGTACGCGAGATTTAATTTCCATGATTTTCTTACTCCTTTAATCTTTAAAAATTAGGGAATCAATTTCCCATTTTAAATTTATTAAAAAGCTTATTTTAGTCTTACTCAGCCTGACAGCTGCAAAGACTTTCAGATTTCAAATATTGCATGACATCCTTACGGTTAAGCAAGGAGACATCTTCTAAACTTTTACCAAGTACAGTCTGAGTTTCCATAAATATTTCAACAAGCTTGACACCATAGCCATTAGGCAGATCAAGCTCAAAATCCATATTAATGTCACTACAGCAGGCCTGCGCTGCGCGGTAAAACTGCAGCAGACGGTTATAACCGGCCGGTTTGACTATTAAATCGATATCTGAGTTTTCATCTGTATACGGCAGTCCTGTTATCAGCTCCAGGGCAGCAGAACCAAGCACACCAATCTGCAGGTCGAATACGTCAGCCAATTCATATAGCTGGCGCACTATCTGCATGCAACGGTTGCGCGTTGTAAAGGCAAACGCCCTGCGTGTCAGGACCTCATAAGGTGTCATAATCGTTACTACATCATCAGCAGCAGTAAAAGCACCTATACGGATACGGTTTCCGTCTATACGTTTATGATGGACAAAGCCAATGGCAATTCCCTCGGTATTTTCTGCATCATTACGACGCACAAAGCCCGGAATATCCACATTACCCTGCAAAACCTCTTCTGCAAGATGCTTACTTTCGCCATCATAGTGCGTGGAAATATCGCTCCAGATTTTGTCTTTTCCCTGCTTCGATATAAATACCAGATTATGTCTTTTTAATTGCGTTTCGTCCATGTCGGGTCCGCCTTCGCTTTCTGTTGATAATCGAGCTGTGCCTGTACCAGATCATCAAAGAATCTGGTCTTTGCCGATCCCTCGATCATAATGCCTTGCTGCTTGCCGGCTGTAATGTAATCAGGTATCAGTTCCAGTACAGTGTGCTCGGCACCTGTAACTACATCCGGACTAATCTTGACTACACGGCCCTTAATGCGTAATATCGATCTTGCTACACGGCCTAAGGTAACAGCAGAAGTAAGTGTTGTAGCTTTTACAATCACTTCATATTCAGGATAAGTACGCTCACGACGATAGGTAATTACCTTACCGTTACGGTTACATACATGACCGCTTTCAGAAACCGGGAAGCTGTCACCCATAGGCAAACCGCCTACAACCAGCTCATACATATCCTGCCCGCCGTTATCAGGCAGCTTTACAAGCTCTATATCATCACGCACCGGCACTCCGTCCATGCACAGCCAGCCAAATTCCTGGCAGCCATACAAGTCATGAACCTCCGCATTCAGAACCTCCTGCGCTATCGGCAACAGTTCCAAATCCAAAGGCGTCCCAGCAGTAAGCAAAACAATATCTTTTGGCAGCTCATCTGCAACACCCATATGCTTAGCATCTTCCAAGGAAGCTCTGATAAAAGAAGATTCACCTACAACAGCCTTCGGCTGGAATTCATAAAGCGCTGCCAAAAACGCATCTCTGCTGGACCGCACTAAAAATTCCCATTGCAGGCCATATTTTTTAAAGGCTTCACCACTGAAAACATTTACCAGAGGAGGATAAGTAACTAGAACCTTATCCCCTGCTTTAAGACCTGCCCGCTCCAGAACCGTAAAGGAAGCCTTCACGCGTGCAGGCAGTTCAGCAAAAGTAATGCCGACAATATTTTGAAAAGCAGATGAACCTGTAGTAAAAGTAAGATAAGCAAGGTTAAGGGGAGTATGAACCTCTTCTATCGTATGGGCGGCGGTCGGTCCCGCAATGCCTTTGTCAGCTAATGTCTTGCGCGGCATCTCTGCAAATGTAGGTGCAGAACCAAAGTCCTTAACCATCGATGCTATTTCAGCCAGAATTCCTTTCATACTACCCCTTCTTTCTACCTATAGTTATGCGTTGATATATTTGTCAGCAACAGCAGCGAACTCTTCGTTCATTTTAGCCATAGCTTTCAGACGATTTACACGGCCACCGCGTTCGTTGCCGTCCAGGCCACGGCCCCAAGGACCGAGCTGCTCATATTTGCCGGCAGCTTTAAGCTCCTGTACTTCTTTAACATGCTTTGCAACAACGTCGCGCATGTCTTCAACCTTGTGGACGATTTCTTTTACGCCGCCCAGGTTGTAGAAGAAGTTAACGCCAGGTGCGAATACCGGGTTAACCTTTGCCAGCTCTTCCAGACGCTCAATATCCATCTTAGTGATACGGGAGATAGAGGTCAGAGGCATTACGTGAATCATAGTGCCGAATTCCGGAGAAAGAGCCAGGATTTCGTCAGCCTGCAGGCCATGGCACAGGAATGCGCCGGAGATTGCACGGCCGATTACCATTGCTACGATAGGATGACCGGATTTGCGTGCTTCAGCCAATGCCAGCTGGTAACCGCCGGTAGATTTGTTCATGCCGGCAATTTCTTCCATTTTGCCGGGGCCGTTGCCCGGGGTGTCTACGATCAGAACGATCGGGCGTTTTTCAGCTTCCGGTTTATCTTTATCAGCTTCCATAGTACGGTATACTGCGGTAGCCATCTTATAGCCTTCTTCCAGACCGATTACGCCGCCGAATACAACCGGGAAGCGGTCATTGAAAGCATATGCATCGTTTGCAATTACAGTTACGGTTTCATCTTTCAGCTTAGCGGTACCAACTACAGCGCCCGGGCCATAGTCAGGGTCGAACTCAGCAGTACCGATTTTGTTTTCATCGAAGGAGCCTGCGTCAACAATCATTTCAATTGCGTCACGGCCACGGCCAATCATAGTGTTTTCCATTTCATCCATGTTTCTTTACCTCCTTCTCTTATGCACGCGGTCTGCGTTTAGCAACTTTCAGGAATTCTTCGGTAGTCATTTCCGGAAGTTCAGCAGGGTTTTCGTTACCATAGTATTTCCACAGGTCCATGGAATCCTTAGGCTGCATTTCAGCTACCAGCTTAACCAGACCTTGTTGTTCCTGAACCAGCTCCAGAGAGCCGATGCGGCGCATTTTTTCAATAGCTTCCATGGAAAGGTCAGCAACCTCAGCCAGAGCAGCTTTGAAATCGCCAACGGTGTCTTCAACCAGATAGTTGCAGTCACCGATGATGTATTTATGCTTAGCACCGGTAGTACGATATACCAGAGCTTTGTTGGAAGCGTCGAATTCGTCCTTGCCCATTTCCTGCTCAATTACTTCAGGACCGGTCAGACCGATACGGCCTTCTTCGTTCATAACGATAACGTCGGTAGCAGCAGCTACGAAGCCCATACCGCCGAAGCAGCCAACCTTGGAGCCTACAACTGCAACAATCGGCAGAATGCGGCGGCAATCCTGGATTGCGTCCATAACCTCAGCATGAGCTAGCAGGCCGGCATTTGCTTCATGCAGACGAACACCGCCGGTTTCAAAGGAAATAGCAACCAGAGGACGACGAGCGTCATAGTCATCAGCATGAGCAGCTTTGATGTCTTTAGCTGCTTTCAGAGCCAGGCGCAGGGTGTTAACCATTTTCGCACCGTTAACTTCGCCGATAGCGCCACCGATGAATTTGCCTTCCATAGAAACTACGAATACAGGATGCTTGCCAATCAGGCCAACACCGGTTACGGTGCCGTCATCAAACTCTACTGCAGTACCGAGTACCGGCAGATGCGGACTTTCAAAGCGATCTTGAGGTCCGAGCAGTTCGGTAAAGGTGCCTTTGTCGCACAGGCCTACAGCACGTTCACGGGCATTAGCATCAAAGAAGCTGCTTTGTTCCAATTCATTCCAGTTTTTCATCTTATTCAGCCTCCTTTGCGGTTGCTTCTGCCAGAGCCTGGCGCAATCTCATGTATACTACGATAGGAGTAGCATTATCGTCGTTGATTTCAATAACGATGTTGCCTACGCCGGTATCGTTAACGAATTTACCCAGCATTTTTTCCCAAACAGCATCAAAGCCAACTACAGGAGTGCAAACTTTAGCCTGAACTTTGCCGCCGAGGTCTTTTTTGGTAAACATAACTTCCAGGTCACCAGAGCCGGTTACGCCCATATGGGACCATTCCGGGTTAATGGTTTGGGTATTTTCAGATTCAAACTCAAATTCCAGATTTTGTAATGCCATTTTAAGCTCCTCCTATTACCAGTTTCTGAATTTAGCAGGCGGATTGTACAGACCACCGGACCATTCAACCAGGTCGTGTACGTTCTTAGCTGCCAGCATGGAGCGGTTAGCTCTGCTCATATCGATACCCAGGTCTTGCGGAGTTTTGATGATACCCAGCTCACGCAGACGTTTGGTTTCTTTCGGATCTGCTTTCATACCAACTTCGGTGAAGCCTGCAATACCACGGATAGCAGCGGTGCGCTCTTCCATGTTGCGGCACTTCGGCAGGTATGCGATACCTTCTTCAGTAATGATATGAGTCAGGTCATCGCCGTAAATCATAACAGGTTCAATAGACAGGTTAGCGTTTTTAGCCAGCTTGAAAGCATCCAGTTCTTCTACGAAGCCAGGGGCCAGTTTTTCGCGGAAGGTTTCTGCCAGTTGTACAACAAGGCGTTTACCGCGACGTACAGGTCCCCACAGCTCTTTGTTGAGTGCGTATTCTTCGCCGCATTTGAGCCATGCGCCGGAGGAATGACGACGGCCTTTCGGGTCGCAGCCCATGTTCGGTGCGCCGCCGAAGCCTGCAACACGGTTAGCGGTTGCGGTGGAGCTGTTGCCGTACGGGTCAATCTGCAGAGTGCCGCCGATGAACATATCAATTGCATAGTGGCCTGCAGTTTGAGAGAATGCACGGTTGGAACGCATGGAACCATCCGGACCAACGAAGAAGATATCGCTGCGGGCAGCTACATAATCTTCCATACCCAGCTCGCCGCCGAAGCAGTGAACGGATTCTACCCAACCGGTTTCGATTGCAGGAATCAGAGTCGGATGCGGATTCAGGATGAAGTTCTTGCATATTTTGCCCTTCAGGCCAAGCTCTTCGCCGTAGGTCGGCAGCAAGAGTTCGATAGCAGCGGTATCAAAGCCGATACCATGGTTCATGGATTCAACCTGGTATTCACCATAAATACCTTTAATTGCCATCATGCCTTTGAGTACCTGTGCATCGGTAATCAGTGCCGGGTCACGGGTGAACAGAGGCTCAATATAGAACGGTTTCGGAGATTGGATTACATAGTCAACCCAGTCAGCCGGAATATCAACACGGGGCAGCTTGTCAACGATTTGGTTAACCTGAGCAATTACAATGCCTTGGCGGAATTTAGTTGCTTCAACGATTGCCGGAGTATCCTCGGTGCTGAAGCCGGTGAACAGATTGCCTTCTCTGTCAGCCATAGTAGCTGCAACGAGAGCAACACGCGGGGTCAGGTCCAGGAAATAACGGCCATATAATTCCAGATAAGTGTGGATAGCGCCAAGCTCCAGTTTGCCTTCCTGCAGGAATTGGGCAATACGGCCAGCCTGCGGGCCGGAGAAAGACATATCCAGCTTTTTAGCAATACCTTTTTCGAATACATCCAGATGTTCAGGAAGAGTCAACACGGATTGAACCATGTGCAGATCATGAATCTTAGCGGGATCAACTTGGCACAGGCATTTAGCCAGGAAGTCAGCTTGCTTTTGGTTGTTGCCTTCGATGTTAACTTTGTCGTAAGGTTTGATTACAGCTTCCAGCAAAGCAACTGTATCTTTAGCATCAACAATTTTCCCTTCCTTGACCAGCGGAGCAGCATTTTTTGCGCGCTCCATTGCGTCCTTTTTCAGAGTGTCCCACTCACGGGTAACTTTTTTGAACTCCATTACGGTCTCTCCTTTCTGAATTAAGAAAAGCTTCATATAATAAATCGGACAAAAAAGAGAGAGTAGGGGTAACAGCCACTTAAACTGGCTGTCTGCTCTCGCTCTCTCTATCACCACTATATAATTTTTATTGTGATCCGGTCCGATAATATATGCACCTATATATGCATTACACCTAACCCTGCACGTTCATGATTAGTCATGTAATGCAGTGCAGATTTTCCAAACAGGGCAACTGCTATCCAATGCTCATTTCTTACTACAGCAATTTTCATTGCCAGGCCTGCACTTGTGCTAACACTCACTAATAGACCTCTTTTAGCCTCTTCTGTAGCATGAATAACTGCATGAATATCATTGCTCTTTTTTTCAATAAGTCCTGAATTTAAACAAGCCCCAATAACAGCCCGGTTAATTCTCTCATTGAAATCATAAAAATTTGTTTTGCCTCCCACCTCGGTGACTACAGCTTTTAGCCCTTTCTTCGCCACCAGCTGCTTGGCCAGGTCCTCATCATAAATAGTCTGAGTCAAAGCCAACATCATTGCTGCAATTCCGGGGCTCGCAATACTATTTTCCAGGAAACCTGGAGCAGTACTAGCCATCATCCCAATCACTCCTTCTCTTCTCAAATAAAAATCTATGAAGCATTTAGCGGATACTTATTTCACCAAAGTTAAAGCTTTGAACTATCCCTTGCTCATTGCGCACTATAATTGCACCTTCTTCATCTACGGCTGTTACAGTACCGGCAAAAATAACCTGATCGTTATCTTTCACCAGCACGTGTCTGCCGACTGTGCAATTAAGCTTTTGCCATTCCTTCATCACGACATCTGCGCCCAGCAGCAGCCACTTGTCATACAAGATACCAAAATCTTCCATAATAGCAGCCAGCACCTGATCGCAGGTAAAGTCCTTATGCAGGCTGGCATTGAGGGAAGCTGCAGTTGCAGCAACTTCCGCAGGAAAGTCTGCAGCTGACAGCGCCACGTTTACACCAATACCAACTATAGCATAATCTACTACGCCGTTTTCATCAAGCTGTAGCTCAGAAAGAATGCCGCAGATTTTTTTACCGTCTAACAGCAGGTCATTAGGCCACTTTATTTTCACGCTTTCCGTATCATACAGTCTGCGTACGGCCTTAGCCACAGCTACGCCTGCAAGCAAGGTAATTTGAGCAGCAAATTGGGGATCGATTTGCGGTCGAAGGATAACGGTAAACCATAGGCCGCCAAGCGGTGAACTCCAGACACGTTGCATACGGCCGTGTCCGCCATCCTGCCTGGCAGCAACAATAACGGTTCCTTCGGGAGCGCCCTCTCGGGCCATAGCTACAGCAGTTTCATTTGTTGATTTCAATACATCAAATTCTCGAAGCTGTATTTTCATAATAATTTATCAGGTTAATTATTTAACCATGCCAATGGTTGCGATGAATACGCCGCAAGCGATAGCGGATACGATAACGCCGCCGATGTTAGCGCCCATAGCAACAGGCAGAACGATTGCAAACGGATCTTCATCCTCAGCAGCATGCTGAGCAATTTTAGCAGTGGTCGGTACGCAGGATACGCCGGCAATACCAACAACCGGGTTGAAGTCGCCTTTCTTGAACCAGTAAACAACGTAACCGCCCAGGATACCAACTGCACCGGAAACTGCCAGAGCAAGAATGCCCAGAACAATCAACGGAGCAACTTTCGGATTCAGCAGGGTGGAAGCTTCGCACAAAGTACCAAGCAGCAGGCCGAGCATCAGAGTACCGGTGTACAGCAGGGTGTTTTCAATCAAATCCTGGTAAGGTACGATTTCTGCTTCTTTAATAGCCATGCCCAGGAAGAAGGACATAATCAGCGGAGCAGCCATCGGCAGCAGCAGGCAGAGCAGTGCGCAGCATACCAGAATGAAGATGAATTTTTTGGATTTCGGAACTTCCGGAGCATAGAACATAATGTCTTTGCCGCGCAGAGCTTTCGGAACCAGCATTTTCAGCAGCCAAGGATAGCCGGCATAAGTCAGAGACAGATACAGGTAAGCGATTACAGAAATCGGAACGAACAGGTGCGGAGCAAGCATCAGGGATGTGAACAGAACCATCGGTCCGTCAGCACCGCCGATAGAAGCAACTGCTGCAGCTTCCGGAGGTGTCAGGCCAAGATGTACGCCCAAAACCAAAGTTACGAAGGTACCGCATTCAGCGAAGATTGCGATGATAATGGAAGTCCAGGGATTGCCCAGGATGAAGCCGATTTCGCACATTGCGCCAACGCCCATGAATACTACGCAAGCAACCAAGCTGTTGCTGAAGGTCAGGTTGTAAATCGGCTGCAGGAAGTTAATCTGCATAATGTCAACCAATTGCGCAGGATCGGAAATCAACGGATCCAGGAACAGAGTACCCAACTTGCCGCCATCTAAGAACAGCACGCCGCAGTTAATACAAATCATACCAACACCCATCGGCACCATGATCAACGGCTCGAGGGTACGTTTAAAGCCCAAGTAAGCTAAAATAAAACCAAATGCAATAAGTGCAATTCTGGCAATAGCAATGGTTGTATCTTGAACCATCAAAGACGCAATGCCAGGGAATAATTGTGCAACGATATTTCCGTCCATTGTTATTCCATACCTCCTTCATCATTACTACCGCCCATAATCTTGTTGAGCAGTACTACAGCACCAATCATAACCAGAGCAATTGCTGCGGTAAATGCGTAAGAAAACAACGCATAAAGTTCAACGCTCATAATTAATTAGTCTCCTTTCATCCTATAAGAAAATTTAATAATTTTTATAATTGCGAATATCTTTACTGCCGTAATTTCCGGACATCACTGCAAATAAAAATATCCTTTTCTGCTTGCGGCGGAAAAGGATACAATACATCTGGGCACAGATATCTCGTATACACTCCGTCTCTCGCAGAAATATATAACATAATCAAGGCTGCGATCTGACTTAACTCCTTAAAGCTTGCTTCAAGAAGCATCACAGTGGCGTGACCGTAGCAGATTTTCACTGCTTTCCCTAATTTACCCTGCACCAGGCAGGCACCTCAATCAGTTTTTTTAGTTGTTCTCTCAAAATACTATCTCATTTGACTAATTTCATGTTTACCCTTAAAAAAGCAAAAAGAGACTGAATGAAATTTCTCATAATCACTCAGTCTCCATTATTCGTTTTTGTGGGCATATACACGAAATTGTTTTTTCACTCATAGTCTCTCGATGCCTATATTTTATATCACTTTCAAGTATTTGTCAACAATTTCAGAAAAAATATTCCTAAAACCACTTTAATGGTATTTACTTGCGTTTAGCAGGCTGTCTTTGATATATCTCAGTGCCAGCAAAGCCTTGTTCCATGCGCTTTCATGAGCTTCATCAGTGTCTGATAAGGCTAAACACTTCTGTATTCTACAAGAGAGTACTCCTTATTTTATGTCATTATCCTCCATACATTTTATTGGTATTTCTCCACCGCTAGTGTATAATATCAATTAGGAGGACTTTACTATGCATTTACAAAAAACAACTCTCGTTCTGGAGGGTGGCGGCATGCGGGGAATGTTTTCCGCCGGTGTGTTTGAAGCCTTTTTGGCGCATCAGCTCACCTTTCCCTATATCACCGCCGTTTCTGCCGGAGCCTGCAATATTTTATCATATATGTCTGCCCAACCGCTGCGCACACGTCAGATTATCGAACACTACGTCACCGACAAGCGTTACTTCAGTGTGCGTAACTGGATTAAAAGCGGCAGCATCTTCGGCTTTGACTTTATCTTCAAGGAGCTTCCCAAGCAGCTGCTCCCCTTTGACTATGCAGCCTACCGCTCCTATCCCGGCGTACTGCAGGTAGCAGCCACCGATATCGTCAACGGCGAAAGCGTCTGGTACGATCAGGAAGCAATGGGTCAGGACTTTATTCCTGTGCGTGCTTCTTCTTCCATGCCCTTTGTCGCACCTGTTGTCAAGCATGAAGGACGTGCGCTGCTCGACGGCGCGCTGCTGGCACCCATTCCCTACCAAAAAGCACTCGACGCAGGCTACGAAAAGCTAATTGTCGTGCTCACACGCAACGAAGGCTACCGCAAGAAAAAAGGCGTACCCAAGTTCCTGCTCAAATCAGTATACAAAAAATATCCTAAACTGTGGGAAATCATGGAGCAGCGTCCTAAGCTCTACAACGAGCAGCTTGAGGCTGTCGAAAAAATGGAACGTGAGGGCAAGGCTGTCATCATCCGCCCGCAGATTCCGCTTACGATTGATAAATTCGATATCAAGCCGCACAAGCTGCTGGCACTGCATGACCACGGCATCGGCTGCGGACTTGCTGCAATCGATAGAATAAAAGAATTAGAACAGCAATAAATTCTTTTATCAAAACTATATTCAGTGTATAATATATCCTATAATAAGGAATAACAAACAATCCATTCTTTATTTCTTGGAGGTTCACATGAAAATAAGGTTAGGCGTTATCAGCGAAGAACATAACATAAATATCCTGCAGGAAGTCATAGAAGAATATAATGACTACGAAATTACTGCATTCATTGATCATGACGGAACACATACACTGAATATTATCGATAACCACCAACAGGAGTTTGACTCCTGGCTCGTCTTTGACCAGATAAATTATCTGCATATAAAAAACTGGGGCAAAGCACAAAAGCCCGTCTACTACATTCCTTACCGCGGTGCCAGCTTTTATAAAACACTCTGCACTGCTATTTACCAAGGCTTTAAAATAGATGAATTAAGTATAGATACAATCCCCTATTATGACATTACCCGCGCTCTGGATGATATGCAGATAAACTATAACGTTATTAATCATTTGTCCGATGAACATGGTGCCTTATCGCTCAACGGATATGCTGCTTTTCATCTTGAACTCTTTAAAAAGGGCATCACTAAAGCTGCTGTCACCAGAAGCTACTTTGTCAAAAACTTATTGGAGCAGCACGGTATCCCTGCTTTCTGTATCATTCCGGTACGTGTTACTGTACGCAATATTTTAAATGTAATTTTAACGCAATTCCGTATAAAAAAACTCCGGGAAGGCCAAATTGCCGTGCAAGTATTCAGCTTTAATCTGCTGGGAGATAAAGATAATTTTTATTCCGTAGATGACTTATACAGCAGAGAAATTGCTATTTCACAAAAGCTCATCAGCTACACCAAAAACATCAGCGGCTCATTAAAGCCAGCCAACGAAGGTAATTTTTATATTTTCACCACGCGCGGCAGCCTGGAACAGCTCACCAACAGCTTCACCAGCCTGCCCGAACTGCCAATTCTGCGCGATTTAAACAAAAGCCTGCGTGCCTGCGGTATCGGTATAGGCAACAGTGCCCGCGAAGCAGAATATAATGCCGTTATTGCTTTAAAGCATGCTTGCGCCGACCAGAAAGGCAGCTGGTATGTCGTACTTGACGACAAAACAATCAGCGGTCCTTTAGGAAGCACACAACAGATAGATTATCAGTATGCCTCCGCACAGCTGGAAGAAGTAAGCAAAAAGACATCTCTCAGCCAAGCCACCTTAAGCAAAATTTGCCATGCGTTGAAAATTTACGGACGCGATGAGCTTAATGCGCAGGAGCTTGCCACAATACTGCAGATTCTGCCCCGCAGTGCCCGTCGCATTCTCACCTGCCTGACGGAGCATGGTTATGCCAAAGAAATCCGCTCGGAAATGGCTGAAACCAAAGGACGCCCACGCAAAATATACAAAATAAAATTATAAACACTCCTCCAAAGACTGAGGTTCAGCACCAAACTGTAATCTCAGTCTTTTTATTTTTAAATTATATATACATACTTCTCCTATTGACACACTAGGAGAAAAGAGGTATTCTTTAATAAAGGTCTTAGCCTTTATTAGTCTTTTATTATTTTGAGGGGGCAAAAACAATGTCAGATACATTATTAGACAAAAACAAAATTTGGCAACAGATAGACGATGAAAAGGAAAACATGCTGCAGCTTTGGCAGGAATTAGTTAACGTTGATTGCGGTTCCGGCAACAAAGCAGGCGTTGACTTCATCGCACAAAAAATCGAAGCCATTTTAAAAACACTTGGCTTTACTACAACTCAGGCAGAATTTGAAAAAGCAGGCAACACACTTGTAGGCAAAATTGGCGATACCAGTAAAGATTTTATCGTTTTATTAGGTCACATGGACACCGTATTCAAGGACGGCACCGTAGCAGAGCGTCCATTTAAAATTGTTGACGGAAAAGCCTACGGCCCCGGCTGCCTTGATATGAAGGGCGGTATTGTTATCATGCTGACTGCTTTAAAAGTGCTTTTGGCAAATAATTATACCAAGCATAGTATTAAAGTAATCCTCGCAGGCGACGAAGAGGTAGCTCATTACTTAAGCAATGCTTCCGAAACAATTTTGGCGGAAAGCAAGGGTGCTTTGGCAGCATTTAACTTTGAAACCGGTTTCTTGGATCAGGGTGTTGTCACCAGACGCAAGGGCAGATATGAATTTACCATGGAAGCCTATGGTCGCGGCGCACACGTAGGCAATGATCCGCAAAACGGCCGCAGCGCCATCATTGAATTAATGCATAAGGGCCTTGATATCGAAGCCTTAACTGATTTCGACAAGGGTATTAACTTTAACGTAGGTTTATTCGAAGGCGGTACAGTCAGCAACGCAGTACCGGACTACGCAAAATTAACCTGCGATACACGCTATACCGACTATGCCTTACTGGAAGAAGTATTGCCCAAATTGCAGGCTATTGCGGCTAAACAATACGTTCCCGATACCAAAACTGTTCTCAAGACTGCTACGGAATTCCAATCCATGGATGAGGTTCCCGGCACAGCTGCTTTGCTTAAATTAGTACAGGAAGCAGCAGCAGAATGCAATTTACCGCAACCTACAGCCAAAGCAGTCGGCGGCGGCAGCGACAGTGCCTATGCTACGGCTGCAGGCGTTCCTACAATCTGCGCTCTTGGCGTACAGGGTGCACGCAACCATACGGCAGAAGAATTTGCTGTTGTAGATACTCTCTTCAGCAGATGTAAACTGTTTGCCACTATCATGCTTAATATCTGAGGCAAAGGATTCAGCTTACAGATGCCTTGTTTGCATCGTACATATTATTCTTCCTACATACCCCTAAAAAGTATCGTCCCGGCATTTTTGCCGGGACGATACTTTTTTATGCTTATTTTATTACCTTTATTCCTCAATAATCAGACGTCCCTCAATTTCACGTTTGAGATGCTGATGCGTCATAAAGTATTCCTCAATCACATCGCGATACGAAGTCGCCAGCACGCGTACTCTGCCGTTGGCTTCAGCCTCCTCCGGCGTAATATCCAAAAACGGCTTCAGGCTGCTGTAGTGATATTTACACAGGCCAATCTTGTAAATCTGCTGCGCTCCCAAAGACTTGCCATCAAATGTCAGCTCCTTGAAGCATTGGCCGCTGCGGCTCCATACTACATGCATTCCCTGTGACAGCTGATAAAATTCCGTATGCTCGCCGGTAAAGGCCTCCTCGCGCAGGAAGCGCTTAATCATGCGCGTCAGCTGCTCGCCGGTAACCGGCAGCATATATACAGCTTCATCATAGGGGAAGCATTCGGTAAAATCGCTGTACAGCACTACCGGTCCCAGATTATAGCTGCGGATAGCACCGGAGCCCATCAGCATAACATCAATACCAAGGCTCTCCTGCAACGCATCCGCTACCAAACTGCCAAGAGGAGTTTCCTGAATTCTGGAAGGATGCTCCAGCTTGCGGGCAAAGCGGGTAACCAGTCTGCCGTACTTTTTATCTGTCAAATCCTTGTAGTGCATAATGAAGTTTTCCAGGCTCTCATCACGCGGGCAATGGGTTTCATCGATAGGCACAGTCGACCAGGTATAGGTATCCACCGCATTCAGGTCGGTATCTATCATGATATCAAAACGACCGATCTGGTCCGTGCCTGTTCCGGCCTGTACGATTAAGATATCATTAACCTTTACCGGATGCTCTAAAAAGGTATGCGAATGACCGCCGATAATAACGTCAACGCCCCAAGCGGGATCAAGCATTGCCGCCAGTTTTTTATCCTCTTCGAAGCCGATATGCGTAAGAATAATCGTAAAATCGATATCGATTGGATTGTAGGTATTACAAATACGGCCGATTTCCTCTGCCGCCTCGCAGATATCTACAAAGGAACCGATTACCTTATCCATCTTCGTCTGCGCCAGCACGTCCTCAGTAATGATGCCGATGAAGAGAATCTTCATACCATCGATATGTGCGATATAAAACGGCTGAAATAGACGCTTATTATTCGTGCGGATATGGAAATTAGCATTGATAATCGGGAAGTTAGCGCATTTTTCGATAAACAGCAGATGCGACAGACCGTAATCCACCTCATGGTTACCAATGGTCACAACGTCCGGACCTAACAGATTCATAATCTCAATGGTCGATACGCCCTTGTATTCCGCATCAATTACAGAGCCACGGAACATATCCCCGGCAATGCAGTAAATAACATTCTCTTCTTCTGCTCTTACTTTATTGATATAGCCGGAAAGCATGGATACGCCGCCGACGAGCTTATTATCAATTCTTTCAGCCAGGAAATCACCATGCAGGTCATTGGAATGTAAAAGTGTCAGCTTTTTTAAATTTTTCATAGTAGCACCTCATTTCCTGCAGTTACTGTATTTTTGGTAATTTTATTATAAGGTAAACCCGGCAATTTGCCCCTACCCCAAAAGCGTTTTTCGGGTAGGAAGAAGCAAATTTTTTATTATTTTCGGCTATTTTTCCATCTGCTTTACTTTTCGGCCGATACATAGTATGATATTTTCATCTGAACTTATCAATTTATCCGATATACCGAATTTCATTATAGTCAAAAATTTTCTTGGGCTTTTCTGTCAGAAAGGATTTTCTGCTATGCTAACCTACAGCTTTGCCGATTTACAGGGTGAGAGCATGTACGCTCATCTCTACAAATGCATCAAAAACGATATCACCAACGGTGTCCTCCATGCTGAGGAAAAGCTGCCCTCCAAGCGCATGCTGGCCAAAAATTTAGGCATCAGCCTCATCACCGTGGAAAATGCCTACGCCCAGCTCGTTGTCGAAGGCTATATCTATTCGCAGCCCAAGCGCGGTTACTACGTAGCGCGCATTGAGCAGCAGCCTCTGCCGGTAAAAGCAGAACGCAAAGCAGCTCCGTCACTCAAAACACAAGCAACGGAGCAAAGCGTCAGCTTCGCCAAAAGCAGCGTACCTCCGGACACCTTTCCCTATAATATCTGGGCGCGCCTTTTGCGCAATACGCTCACTACAGCGGACGAGCACGCCCTCATCAGCGATACCAGTGCCGGCGGCGTTTTACCGCTGCGTCAGGCGCTCGCCCGTCATCTCTACCAGTTCCGCGGTCTGAACGTTGCTCCCGAGCAAATCATCATCGGCGCAGGCACCCAGACGCTGTACAACCTCGTCGTACAGCTTTTAGGACGCAGCCACGTCTATGCGCTGGAAAACCCCGGCTATCCGCAGCTGGCAGCTGCTTATCAGGCCAACGATGTTTTCTGCCGTTATCTGCCGATGGACGCACAGGGCATCCGCGCCGATGTTCTGGAAAACAGCGGTGCTGATATTCTGCACATCAGCCCCTCGCACCAGTTCCCTACCGGTATCGTTATGCCTGTCAGCCGTCGCTACGAATTATTGCACTGGGCAGCAAAAAAAAGCAGCCGTTATATCATCGAAGATGATTACGACTGCGAATTCCGCCTGTTCGGCAAGCCTATTCCGCCATTGCAAAGCATTGATACCGAGGAAAAGGTTATCTATATCAACACCTTCTCCAAAACGCTGGCACCAACCTTCCGTATCAGCTATATGCTGCTGCCACCGCACCTGGCATCGCTGTTTTATGACAAGCTTGGCTTTTATTCCTGTACTGTATCTAATTTTGAGCAATTTACCTTGGCCAAATTTATCGAAGACGGCTATTTTGAACGCCACATCAACCGCATGCGTACCTACTACCGCAGCAAGCGTGACCGTCTGCTACAGTACCTGACGCAGTCCGACGTTGCTCCCGCACTTACGGTAGAAGGTGAGGACAGCGGTCTGCATTTTCTGCTGCATCTGGCTACCGACGCCAAGGATTCCCAGCTCGTGCAGGCTGCAGCCGCCAAGGGCATTCAGATTAAATTTCTTTCGGACTATTATCACGAAAAGGTTGGTGACAGCTCGCACACCCTGCTGATGAATTACACCGGTCTGGCAGATGATAAGCTGTATCCGGCCTTGGACACACTGTTTACCGTGCTTAAGCCTTATCTGAAGCTGTAATTATTTTTCAGCACACAGGCTGATAAAATATTCGTGGATAGCCGTGCTTTTTGCTACGTCAAGCTCCGGGTGGAAGGCCAGCGCCAGCTGCTTGCCGTACTGTGCCGCCACAATATGCTCATCCACTGTAGCAAGCACCTCTACATCGTCACCCACGCTGTCAATATACGGCGCACGGATGAAGGTCATCGGTACCTTGCCCAGCTTACCGAATTCAGCCTCGGTAAAAAAGCTGCCCAGCTGCCTGCCGTAGGCATTACGCTTAACAGTAATCGGCATGGTTGCCAAGTGTACCTTGCTGTCGTTTGTCAGCTTTTTCGCCAACAGAATCATACCTGCGCAAGTTGCCAGTACCGGCAAGCCCTGCGCTATTTTTTTCTGCAGCGGTGCAAACATACCAAGCTCATGCAGCAGCTTGCCCTGTACCGTGCTTTCACCGCCCGGCAGGACGATGCCGTCCAGGGGCTGCTCCAAATCCGACAGCTGACGCAGCTCTACAGCTTCCGCGCCCAGCTGACGCAAGGCCTGCACGTGCTCAATAAACGCACCCTGCAGTGCTAAAACGCCGATTCTCATTATTTACCACGCTCCGCCATCAGCAGCTGAATTTCCTGCTCGTTGATGCCTACCATAGCTTCGCCCAAATCCTCGGACAGCTCTGCCAGCATCTTAGCATCGTTGAAGTTGGTTACTGCTTTAACAATAGCCTGCGCACGCTTTGCCGGGTCGCCGGATTTGAAAATACCGGAGCCTACGAATACGCCCTCGGCACCCAGCTGCATCATCAAAGCCGCATCAGCCGGTGTCGCTACACCGCCTGCAGCAAAATTTACTACCGGCAAACGTTTATGCTCGTGTACATAAACTACCAGATCATACGGGACCTGCAGCTCTTTGGCAGCGTTGAACAGTTCGTTTTCTTCCATTGCGGCGATTTGTGCAATTTGCTGATTCATTTTGCGCATATGGCGCACCGCCTGTACAACGTCACCGGTACCGGGCTCGCCTTTGGTACGGATCATGGAGGCACCCTCGTTAATACGGCGCAATGCTTCGCCCAAATCCTTGGCACCGCAGACAAACGGTACGTTAAACTTAGTTTTATCAATATGGTAAACATCATCAGCCGGAGAAAGCACCTCACTTTCATCGATATAGTCAATCTCCAGAGCCTCCAGAATCTGCGCTTCTACAAAATGACCGATGCGCACCTTTGCCATAACAGGAATAGAAACTGCGTTTTGAATTTCCTTAATCAGCTTCGGGTCGCTCATGCGAGCTACGCCGCCTGCCGCACGGATATCAGCAGGAATCTTTTCCAGCGCCATAACAGCACAGGCACCTGCTGCCTCCGCAATACGCGCCTGCTCCGGTGTCGTAACATCCATAATTACGCCGCCCTTTAACATCTGTGCCAGCTGTGCATTTAATTTATAACGTTCGTTCATTGTAAACACCTCCAATATATATGCAAATAATAGGTTATGTGTAGTATTATACCTGCATCTGAGCTTATTAGTATATTCATTTTTCGTCAATTTACTATGCTCAGTTTTAATATCGGTATTCTTCACAGCTTACACATATATCATGCTAAGCAACTCCTTAAGCGTTGCCGCAGACAGCAAAAAAAGCAGTCGCTTTATCATCAACGATGATTGCGACTGCTTTTGCGTATCTTCAGCAAGCTCAATACTGCATTTACATATCTGCCTTCTTCATAACAACGGCAATAGCATTTTTCAACTGCCGGATGTCATTACTTTTGCATCTGGCCTCACATTTTTATGCAAAACTGAACTCTAATTACTGCACTATATTTAATTATAAACGTACTGCACTTTATAGAGCATTCATCAAAAATTTAATGCCGGTAATCAGCACCAGTACGCTCGCCAGCTTCATCAAAATGCCGGACTGCAGCCTTTGCGCCAAGGCTACACCGCCCTGAGCACCGACAAAGGCACCCGCACCAATCGCCAGACCACTGCTCCACACAATGTGCCCCAGCATAGCATGCGAAACTAAGCCTGCAAGCGAGGAAACTGCCAAAATGCAGGTAGAAGTAGCAATGGCCACGTGCACCGGGAAATTCAGTACATAAACCATAAAGGGAACGTGGACAATACCGCCGCCTATGCCCAAAATGCTGGCTAAAAAGCCCACACCGACGCTGCAAAGAACGCCCAACTGCCAGTTATAGCCTTCCGGCACCTCACCGGCCGTCTTACCCGCCGCCTCCTTATTGGCCTTACGATACATATTTATCGCTGCCAGCACAAAGAAAGCGCCAAACACCAGATAAAAAAGACTGCCCTGCAAATATTCTGCGGCATAGCTGCCTAAAAATGCACCGGGAACGGTAGCCACGGCAAATTTCAAGGCCGCATCTACGCAAGCCTTCTTCTGCCTGACATACCCCCAGGTCCCCGAAACAGCATTCAGCAATACCACCAGCACCGAAGTACCGATAGCCAGCTGCGGTTCATAATGCCAGACAAATACCAGCAGCGGTACAATCACCATACCGCCGCCAATGCCTAAAAGCGCCCCCAATAAGCCAACTAAAATACCTAAGGCCAAAAAGCCTGCTACTTCCATCTGCATCACTCTCATTCTCTCATAATTCTCATTGCAGATCAGCTTGTTTTTTCTTTAAATGTCTAAATCTCTCATCGGTCAAAAGTTTCCTTGACCTGTATTCTCATATATTCCGTAAGTATTCAAAAATAATTGCGGAACAGCAAATATTTTACACCTAAACAGTCAAAAAAGGAAGTACCTGTAATATAAATTACTCAGGAAAAGTTAATTTTTCCCAGCTACCGCCAGACATGGCAGCATCATACCCTTGCAGCCGTCAAGAGTGGAAGGTAACAGGGCTCACAAGAAAAAGCGGCAGCCGCCACCGGCGACTGCCACATACATCAGCTTCGTTCTGAAATTATTCGGCAACTACCATAACCTTGAAGGTAGCAGTTACATCGGTATGCAGCTTAGCAACAGCGGTGTATTCGCCTAAGCCTTTAACTGCGGATTTCAGCTCGATTTTACGACGGTCAATGTTCAGACCGGTTTGCTTAATCAAAGCTTCGGCAACATCCTTGGAGGTTACGGAGCCAAACATTTTACCGTTTTCACCCACGCGTACCTTCATGGTTACTACAACCTTTTCTACCTGTGCGCCCAAAACAACAGCCTCGTCCTTAGCCTGAGCAGCACGATGCTTAGCGGTTGCCTGGTCCTGTTTAGCCTGGTTGAGGTTAGCTGCGGTAGCTTCCTTAGCCAATTTACGCGGCAGCAGGTAGTTGCGGCCATAACCTTCGGCGGTTTCTACGATTTCACCTTTCTTGCCTAAGCTTTTAACATCTTGTAAAAGAATTACTTTCATCTGTTCGACACTCCTCTAACTGTTTTTTAGTCAGCGCGATAATCTGCGCTTCTACATCCCTGGCACGTTTATTTGCCAGCTGCACACCGGCCACCGTCTGATGACCGCCGCCGCCCAGCTCTTCCATAATTACCTGCACATTGACGCTGCCGTCACTGCGGGCACTTATGCTCAGGGAACCATCTTTATATTCAACAATTGCCATGCCTACAGCTACACTCTCAATAGTAATCAGAGTATCCGCTGTCTGCGCGGCAAGCACGGAAGACATAGTATCATTATCTGCATTACGCATAATTGCAATGGATAAACCGGGTATCGGCATTTTAGCCCCAGCAATCAGCTTGGCCTTTTGCTGTACAAAGCTCAAATCATCCTTAAACAGCTGGCGTATCAGATTCGGATTAGCACCGCAGCGGCGCAGCAGAGCGGCAGCCTCAAAGGTACGTTCGCCTGTCTGCACATTAAAGTTTTTCGTATCCAGTACAATGCCTGCATACAAGGCAGTTGCCTCCGCCGGAGTAATATCCAGTCTGTCATCAAAATAACCAATCAGCTCCGTTACCAGCTCACTGGTAGACGAGCTGGAAGGCTCCAGATAAAGCAGCGTTGTATCACCGATAATATCCTCGGCACGACGATGATGGTCAATAATAATGCGGTTCTTGGCTGCCTGCAGCACAGCCTTGCTGGCCGAAAGCACCTCGCGGTGATGGTCGACAATAACCAGAAGGCTCTTATTGGTAACCAGCGGCAAAGCATCCGCACCGCTCAGCATAATATCTATATACTTAGTTTCGTTAGCCGAAAGAATGATATTCTCATTATCCAGCACCTCGGTAATACGCTTATAATAAGCGTTATGCTCGCTGCTGACAATATAGGTTTCCTTGCCCAGCGACAGGCCCAACTTAGCCATACCAATGGTAGCGCCGATGGCATCATAATCTTCATTGGCATGTCCCATAACAAAGATACGGTCGGCCTGCAGCATCTGCTCATGAATCGTCTGCGCCACGATGCGGGCACGTACACGCGTACTTTTGGCACCAACACTGCTCGTGCCGCCAAAGAACTGCGTATTCTTATCCTTCATTACTACGGCCTGGTCGCCGCCGCGTCCTAATGCCAGATACAGGCTCTTATTGGCATTGCCGATAAGCTCCTCCAGCGTAACGCCGTCGCATGCTACGCCTATACTTACAGTAGGCGGAATTTTATTGCCACTGCGGATTTCGCGAACCTTATCTAAAATCATGAACTTATCTTCCATCATATCCATTACGGCAGACAGGGAAAAACCCATCAGACTGCTTTCCTTGTTCATACGGCAGATAAAGCCCTGCTTGGAGGCAGCCCACTTGGTCAGTAGCTCGTTGATTTCGCCATTCAAATTGGCCATATTGGTTTCACTCAGCCCGCGCATAACCTCTTCGTAGTTATCAAAGCGCACATAGGCCAGGCACAGCTTATCATTGCTGTATTTCTGGCGCAAAAGCTCATAATCCGTGATATCCGTCAGATACAGCATCAGACCGCTGGAGGTATTTTCCTTTTTGCTGTGACGCTCCTGCGTTTCTACACTGTAATAGCGCATACGATAATAGTGGTCCTCAATCTGAATAACCTGCTCTCCGTCACGCACGCTCATCAGCTCAAACGCATTCTGTGCCAACGGCAGAATTTCCTCAGGCTTTTTGCCCTCCAGATTACTTTTGCCGGTCCAGGCGGCAAATAATTCATTTTTCCATTGCAGCTTGCCATCTTTGGAAAAAACTGCAATGCCTACATCCAGTTTGCGCACCGCAAAATGGTTGGTACGTTCAATATTGCGGATAATATTATCCAGATAACTGCTGAAGAAGATTTCCCTGTTAATAAGATTTTGGCGGCTGAAATAGTAGATAATACCAAAAATAATCAGCGCCGGGATAATCAGCTTTGGCTGCAGATAGCAGACCAATACTGCCAGCAGCACAATTATCAGCAAATAAATATTAGTATCCGCTTTGGAATTCATATTCCGGTTAAACCTACTGAACATCATTTTCACCTCAAATCCGGCACAGCTGCCGAACTTTACCTTTGTTTTCTGAATCTGCTTGCAGGACGGATTTTCCTGAAGTCCATAACAATATCAAAGGCACCTACATAAACCATAATTTGGGTAAAGATAGGCACTATAAAGAGCAGCGCTATACCGATATTTGCCCACCAACGCGGCTTGTGCTTTGTTTCTACAAACCAGTAAAGCAGCACGATGCCCTGCAAAACCAGCACAAAGCTGCAGACCGTCTGCACGTTGACAGACAGCGTATACATCCAGCTTGCCTGATCATGCTGATAGTAATAGGTTACCGCAAACAAAGACGCAGCATAAGGCCACAAAATCCAGCCGGGAACCTGCAGCATCGTAAACGGAGGAAAGGCTTCAAAGCTTTCACCCAGCTTCGTAAGAATCTTTTTGGCAGCCATGTAGTTCACAAAGGCCATCAGCGGCGCACACATCAGAAAAGCACCCGGCATGATAATACGCATCATGCGCAGCATTTCAGCATAACCGTCGACAGTCTTTTTGATATCGGCCTCGCTCATGCCGTGCTCACGATAATAAACCGTCAGCTGCTCCAAGCTTTGGTGGAAGGAGCTGAACATCATCTCAATCGGGTCAATACCCAGTACCCAGAAGCTCAGAACGATATTCAGGATAAGCGCAATAACTGCGCCGACACTGCCGTAAAGCATCATTTTCATCGGCGGCAGATGACGTCGCATGCACTCGCCTAAAATCAAGCCCAAAAGGCCGAAAATCGCTGCCAGGAAAAAGGCATTAATCGGACTTATAATCATCGCGATAATCACGGTAGCAACCAACAGCGTCATAATGCTCCATCTCAAGCCATGACGGCAGCCGCAGATAACTATCGGTAAGGGCCAGACGAAATTAACAAAAGCACCCAGCACGGGCACATACATACTTATTAAAGCCATAACGATGGCAACGGCAGCTAAAATACCGGCCTCAACCATGGCAGATGTTTTACGAATCACAGAGTATCCTCCTTTATGGATATATTTCTTCAATATATTATTGTACTACATCAACCGCTGAAAAGCAAAGGCTTTACACCCGCCGACAAGCCGTATTGTGTATTTCATACAAAAATGGTATAATATATATAACGTTCTTGTACAGTAATAACTACCGTACATAGGCGTCTTTTATTTTTTTCAAAGGGGTTCTTAGCTTGCACAAGCAATATTTTCCGCAGCGCTGCTGTATGTTTCTCGTCGGCATCTTTACCATGACCATCGGCATCGCTCTTTCCTGTAAAGCTGATTTAGGCACCTCACCCATTTCCAGTGTACCATGGGTTCTGAGTATGTTTACACCCTGGAGCATCGGTGAAATAACTATTGTCCTGAATCTGCTTTTTATTATTGCCCAGCCCATTCTGCTGCGGCAAATTTACTGGCGTGAGCTGTTGGGCCAGCTGGTAACACTGCTCGCCTTCGGCTACTGCATAGATTTTTCGATGAACCTGTTGAGCTGGGTAGCACCGGATACCTTGTTTTGGCAATGGTTTGACTGCATCCTTAGCACCATCATCCTTGCCTTCGGCGTTTTTCTCTGCATCCGCGCCAAAATTTTTGTTGCCGCCGGTGAGGGCATCGTCCTGGTTATCGCCTTCGTCAGCAAAATTAAATTCAGCATCATCAAAAACTGCTTTGACTGCACACTCGTTGCTATCAGCCTGGCAATTTCCTTTATGCACTTCGGTGCTATGCGCGGCGTAGGCGTAGGCACGATTGCCGCAGCCATCCTCGTCGGCCGCTGGATACAGCTTTACAGCAACAAGCTGCATATTTTCGACAAATGGAGCATCTTAGAGTAAGATTTTTTCTTACTCTAATTATTTTTGTTTTAATTTTCTGAATTTTTCTTGTTTTCTGCAAAATTGTATGTTATAATCCATTACAACAGCTGTTAGTATAATATTTATCAAAGAAGGTGCTAATTTATGCTCAGTATTGGTACAGTAAAATGGTTTAATAATAACAAAGGCTATGGATTTATAGAAGCACGCAACGGTCAGGAGGTTTTCGTGCATTTTTCAGCCATCCGTTCCGACGGCTATCGCTGTCTTCAGGAGGGCCAGCGTGTTTCCTATCATCTTTCACGCGGTAAACATGGTCCCATGGCATTGAACGTGTCGCCGATTATTTAAGCCTGACAAAAAAGCTTGTTATGTGATTTATGTACTAAAAAACCGGTGGAAGTTTACCGTCAGGTAAGTTTCCACCGGTTTTTCTATTTAAGGCTAAGTTATGTCCCAGCAACTTGTTATGCCAAATTCACTCTTCTTAAAGCTTTACGTCCAGCGAAGCGCTCACGCCCACGCCCTGTACACGGTTAACATTTTGATAGGACACATTGTCTACCGGAATCAGCACCTTGCAGCGCACACCCAACAACGTCTGCTCAATCATCAGTGCTGCCTTCACCTGATCAACCTTAGACTGCGGGCCGGAAACCTGCGCTGCACCGGCACGGCTGCCGTCACCGACAGAGATAACCGGTACTACTTTCGTAGCATCCGTCGAGCTTACGCCGTACTTGGCCGTTACAGAGTTAATTGCATTATTCAATGCCGGAGCGGTAGCATCTACAGCATAACCGATAACGCCGCCCTTCAGAACCTTATCCAAAATACCGGCCTGCGCTGCAGGCATACTGTTACCTAAAACAAAACCGCACACAAGTGCTACCGCAATCCATTTTTTATTTCGCATAACGCATACCTCCTAGAATACTTATTATATTCGACAAGCAGCGTCAAAAGCCTTGCAAGTATTCTGTGAAATTACTACGAACAAAATATGCTATGCTGTATAGTCAATCCTTCATTCTTCAATACCAGCTAATAATCCCGGCATTTGTAGTTGCTCGTAATATTGTGGATATACTGAACTTGCTAAAACATATGCAGCTTCTGCAGCATAATGTGACACACAGTAACGATAATATTTATCTGGCAAAGCAATAATCTGCTTATTTTGTACAGCCTTTAAAGTCATATATGACGGATCATGGAGGATTTCATCTATAGCAGTTTTACGTTTGCTATCTGCCATCATTCTGGTAGCAGTCGGTAAAAGAATAACGTCCGGCTGCAATTTTACTATACCTTCCTTTCCAATACGTGCACCAGTTGGCAGTTCAATATTTCCAGCCGCATTTTCTATATATGCATAATGGCATAAATCATCGAACAATCCACCTTTTACGCCAAATGCACCTTCTACAGATACAGCAAGTATTTTTTTCCGTTCAGTCACTGGAATAGATGAATTAGTCTTTTTTATCAGCTCAAAGATACTCTTCATGTTCTGCACAATAGACTTTCCCTTTTCAGCTTCACCTACTGCTTCACTTACATCTAATACACATTGCTCTATTTCTTGCATATTATGCGGTGCTTTAACAACGAAAACCTTTATTCCCATAGAGCGCATCGTTTCAATCTTCGTCCTGTCGGCATTATATGGCACCAAAACCAAATCTGGCTTAAGCTTCATTATTTGTTCAACAGGAATAATACGTTCTGTTTTTATCGGCACTTTTTTTGCTTTATCTGCAATAAACGACACTTGCGCATCAGAAAAATACTTTGGCAAAGCCAATATACGTTCTGGTCCAGTAAGATCCATTACTATATCAGGCACACCAACACCTAATGGTAATATCCGATGCGGTTTCTCTCTAAATCTTATATTAACGCCTGTAGCATCTTGAACTGTATATAAGGCTTCTTCATCATGTGTTTTCAGCCCTTTCCCGCAAGCCATCGCCAAAAGGGCTAAGGCTATAAGCATTATTACACAAATTAGTCGCTTCATCTTTTTTCTGCCTCAATTATTTTATCATATCGCATTTGTATATACTGCTGCCAAAGCAGTTTTTTTAAATTATAGTAACCTGTTATTCCTGCAAGCGGCATACAACTGATGTCATCATAAACTGGCTGGGATATTGCAATAAAATATGCTCTGCGTCCTGCACGGCGTATATACTGCTCACTTTCAATGCTACTACCTATAATAAGAATTACTGTACCGCTATTTTCTTGTAGCGCATCATCCATATCCCGAACAATCTTATATGGACCATCAGCATTTTTCTGCTTCATATTTCCGTGAATAATTAAGTACATTTTATCAAATCCTGCTAATTCCATTGTCAGACTTTTTGCCAAAGCATATGCAACTGACTCTGGCGCCGCAACTACTATAATCGGGAAATAAATGCCACCCCACTCCCTTTGCAAGCTAAGTTCATCAGCAGTAAACATCTTATAAGTAGCCTCAGACTCTTTTTTCAATACTTTTAGTCTATCCGTAGAAAGATTGCGTTGTTTTGCTATCTTTTCTAGCCATTGCCAAGTGCCAACATAACCATATGGTATACCTGATGCAAGTATTCCTTCATTCCCTTGGGATAATTCTGATGCTATTACAGGAAAATCCTGATACTGCAAATTCAACCCTTGACGAAGTAAACGACGAATTTCCTGTATATCATAATAAGCATTATAATAGCACAAACTATACCCACGCAAACAGCCAAATGTTACTTTTAGGCCTGCCTGCTCTACCATCTTAAATGCATAGTTATAACCATCCCAGAAATCGCCAGTCATAGCACCGCTTTCCATACTTAAGCAACACACATCAGGAATTTCTTCTGCTACAATGCCTAAAATGTCATCACCTATTAAACTAACAGCACAAGAATTGACAACACCTATACATGTTATTGCTTGCTTTTGTGTTTTAATCTGCCTCAAGACCTTCTTTACTTTGCCTTCTGTACCAAAAACAATGGCGTTTTCGTCAACATCACTACAATATAGCCTGTCTTCAATACTAAATGGTAGCATTTGCTGAAGTATTCGTTTCATTTGCAAGTAGCAAAATCGCGGTCCATTAACCAACACAACGGCTTCCCCAACATGCTCAAGCAAGCAGGCAATTTCTCCCACACCTGCACAATAATTTGTTTCTTTTTTTAATTCATATAAGCGTTTATTCATAATAGCCTCTATGCTTTTTCTGTACTATCATTCTTTTGATATCTTCTATTACCATTTGCAGGCCTTCTAACCCAAAGCCCATATTCATGTATGGTAACGACACGGCAAATGGTAATAAGTCTCGTGGTACTCTCACAGAAAGCACATTTTTGCCATCTAACCTTAAGCTGATTTCTTCTATGGTAAGATAAAAGCGGTCTATGTTTGAAAGCCTTGGTACATCATGCAGCAAAGTATCTAGGACATTTCCGTTCGCCATTGAATTATCCTGATCCATATAAATGCCTTCTACTTCCAGCTGCAAATCATCCAACAGCTCATTCAGCCATGTAAAGTTGAGTATAACCTTAGCATCTCTGATAACTATGCTAACCTTATTCCCTTTACCAGCTATAGCTAAAAAATCATTTATGAATTGACTATATTGCTGTTTTAACTGTTCGCAAAGCATCTTGTAACTGTATTCTGGCGATTGCAGAGCAATATGTATTCTTTCCAGCCAAGTCAATGTTTCCTTAAAACCTGCCGTATCAGCATAATCTAGTATCTGGATTCCAAGTTTTTCGTTAAGTAAATTCGCCGCTGACTCATAATCCGCTACCAACATGTTATTATGATCGATAATGACACCATAGCGGCAGGTACACAATAGCTTTATTTCTTCCAAACTAGCAGCTCCCGGGAATAATATAACTTTCTTCAGACCTAAGAAGTAAAGATATTGCTCTATGGTGCGGAATGCCGCAGAGTGTTTTCCTTCAAATGGAGCTATTATAACTATTGTATCGTCACGCTTTTCTTGAAGTATACAAAATCGATTGAGCATTATGCTGACAGCAAGCTTAAAGCCATTAGAGTAAGCGCCATTCATAAAGCCAAAACTATTAATTGAAATGACTGGCACTTTATAGGTACCTTCTGCTTCCGCAGCTACTGCTTCAATATCATCACCGATAATCCCTACCATACACGAATTAACCACCAAGATATAGGCAGGGTTATATAATTCCGCAACCATACCTATTGCAGCAGCCAGCTTTTTTCCGGATCCGTAGATGCAGTCATCATTAGTCAAATTTGTATATACAATCCTTCGACCAATGCTGTTAAACATTCCACGCATAGCGTTGGTAGCCTGATAGTTGCGTTCCAGTTCCCTGTCACGCAAAATATGTGCACATCCCAGTGGGCTGTTTAAGATTACTACCACATCTTCCGCATACGCCACAACGCGGCAAGCCCCTATCATGCTACAACCATAGCCTTTAAATCTTCGCAAAAGCTGTTGTCCCATTATCTAACACCTTTAATCAGAAAGTATATTCCATGCCAACCATATAATTTCTTCCTGGTGAAGCATACCATGCCTCTGGATCCAAATCATATACTCTTTCAGTATAGTTGGTATTAAAAATATTTCCTATTTTGCCGAACAATTTGATACTATTGCTACATTTATAATTAGCACTTATATCCCACACCCAAAAGCTTGTAGACGTATGCACCTTAGCTGCTTTACGTCCTTCCCTGTTAATAACTCCACGTCCGTCAAAATCTACCGTCAAGCGGTCATTGTCATAGCCGATGTTAAAATTCCATACACCTCGTGGCAAATATCCGTTTTTATTAGGGTTCTTATTTGGTTGCGGGTCAACATAAATATAAGTATAGCCAGCACCAAGATTAATACAGTCATTAATACTCTTATTAACCTTTACGCTAAAACCTTTTGTTTTTTCAATATCATAGTTAGTATAGATACTATCATCACTGCCATCATTTTTCTTTACCAAACCGATAGCATCGCTGGATTTACGTCTATAGGCATTCAAATCAATAGTGGTATTCTTATCAAAGTAATGCTTCATGCCAAGCTCATAAGTATAGCCTATTTCGTATTTCAAATCAGGATTGCCGGAACCGGAAGAATACAGTTGGTTTACTGTTGGTGCAATAAAGTACTGCTTATAAGACGCATAAAAATTTGTCTTATCATCAGGAGTAAAACCGATAGTCGCACTACCGCTAGTATGGTTGCCATACTTGGAATGACTGTCATAGCGCAGACCATATGTTAAATTGTATTGTTTGGAAAAATCCCAAATATCTTGTATATATAAAGCTGTATTATGGAAATCTTTGTTTTTAATAGTCTGAGAAGCTCTATCAATACTATCTTTTGTATATTCAAAGCCACCTACCAAAGTATGATGTTCACCTATTTTATTTGTTAATTGATCATTAATACTAAGGTTAGTTTGTACATATTGTACTGGTTTTCTCGCGGTATAATTGTCATTTATATCCTTGCTATTCCTGCTGAAGCTTAAAATATTATTGCTACTCTCAGAAAACTTATGATTATAGCTCATAACAAAATTATTGTTATCCTTAGTTCCATAAATCGGAGTGGCTTTTTCATAAACTTGTCCTTTTTTAGGTTTAATTCTGGAATAGTCAGATTTATACTGCGTGTACATTAAGCTCAAGTCATTTTTTTCATCAAAAGTTTTGCCCAACTTAACATTAAAAGTTTTGGCATCAACAGTTTCCGGTACCCTTCTTCCTTGACCATCTTTGAAGCTACCAGATTTTTTATTTTGTGCAGCAATATACCAGTTCAAGCCTTTTTCAGTACCGCCAGCACTCAAACCTACGTGGCTTGTCTTAAAGCTTCCGTAATCTGTGTGAAGTTTACCATACCCATTACCAATCTGCTTTCTAGTAACAATATTAATAACGCCACCTTGCGCGTCAGAACCATATAAAGTAGAAGCAGAACCTTTAAGCACCTCTATACGTTCTACTAAATTCATATCAATGAAGTCTGCGCTAGAAAATTTTTCAGCATCGCCTCCATTAAAATTTATTCTTACACCGTCAATTAAAACTACAATATTTTTTGAACCATTAATATAAAGAGTGTTATCTGCATAAGCTTCACCACTGCCACCCATGTTCTGAACATTAACACCCGGCAAGTTGCGGATTGCTTCACCAATATTATTAAAATGCTTATTTTCTATTTCCTGTCTACCTACTACATTAACGTTCGCATTAGCATTAAACATTGTCGTAGGTACCTTTGTCGCACTAACTACCAATTTCTCTAATGAAAATTCAGGTAAATCTTCTGTAGGCATTGCATTTGCAACATTAGTAATAGCGCCAACAGCCAATATCAATATTAAATTCTTATAACCATTTGAAATCATTGCACTCACTCTCCTATAAGCTTCAATATTCGATTGATTTTTTTAGCTTATGTGATATTATATACTATATAGCGCTATACACTCAATATGTTTTTCAAGGGGATTTAGTATTAAAATGAGTAACACAAACTACTTTTCTGTAAGTGAACTCGCTGCCTTAGGTAATGTATCTCGACAAACTATTCTCTACTATGATAAGCACAATTTACTAAAACCTAATTTTATAGACAGCAATGGTTACAGATACTACCACTTCAAAGAATATCTTATTTTAGAAATAATATTAAATTTTCGCAAATTAGGTATGTCTGTAGACGAAATAAAGGCTTACATAAATGAAAAAAGTCCAGAAGCTTTAGATAACATACTAATGAACAAAGCAACAGAATATGAGTTAACTATAAAAAAACTAAAATGTTTATTAGCAGATATCGAAATAGTTCGCACAAATTTAGCAGCAATCAATAAATATAACGTCGGTAGTCTAACTATTCACCAACAAGAGCAAGAGATTCTAATACTTAGTCCTTTGGTTGATAAAAAAGCACCAATCAAAACAAGAATAAAAATATTAGGAAACTTCAACCTACCACTATATAAATCAAATCACTTTAAGTCCTGCAAAGTCAGTTGGATAATTACAGCAAATGATTTTCTTAATGGTGAATGCAGGAAAAAACGCTACTACTGCTCACCAACATATGTTGATTCAAATAATAAAAAAAAGATTATCTTACCTGCTGGAAATTACTTAACATATATTTTTCAAGGAGCTTTTCAACCGCAAGCCACAAAAATCTATGATATTATTACCCAATATCTGCATAAGCAACATTTAAAGATTATTAGCCCGATAAAAATCACTACCTTGAAAGATTTTTGGACAGCTAAGACAAGAGATGACTATATAAGTATGCTTTCTGTTGCGGTAGAAAAGGAATGAAAATATTTAGCTTATTACTATATTTTGACTTGTTTTCCTTTATAACCGAATTGAATTCCAAGAGATTATAACCCAGATAGTATTACCAATAAATTCTATTTTAAACGCCAAAGGCTGTTGTATCACCCTGCAGATACAACAGCCTCTATTATTTCCAACCTTTATTTCTATCTTTTATTATATTCTCATCTATCTTTCCGCTACCATCAGTCCGTCATCATGAACGCGCAGAGGCACCTTCAAAACCTGACCGGGATAAATATGTTTGGAGTTAAGCTTGTTCGCCCGTTCAATGCGGAAAATAACCTCACGCACATCCTCACGCGCTTCTGTATGACGACCGGCAATTTCCCACAGTGTTTCGCCCTCAGTAACAGTCACCGTATATTCCTTATAAACAGGTTCATCAGCAAACACAGCACTATATCCAGCATAAAGGAAACAAGCACAGCAGATAATACTTAAAAACTTTTTCATATCTATCACCACCTAATAAATCTCTGTTTGCTTATATTATAGTATGTCGCACGAACTTTGTCAACACTTTTATGAATTTTTGTTTGTTAATTATCGATTCTTTGCGAACATATCTCCAAACATCAATATTGTTTATGCGTCATATATAAAAATCAACGCAGCAAAAAAGGCATCACCTCTCGGCAATGCCCTTTTACTTAATATATGCTACTCTATATCGAAAATTTTGCCCGGATTCAGGATATTATTGGGATCCAGGGCTTTTTTAATCGCACGCATCATTTCCAGCTCATCAGGATTAGTGAATTCCTCCATCAGCTGTTTGCGTTTATAACCAATGCCATGCTCACCGCTCAAGCGACCGCCGTGTGCGTAAATAAAGCGGTACAGCTCCTGCTGGTTGGCTTTGACTCTGGCATCCCAGTCCGCATAATCCTCCTGCTCCTGCTTCAGGATATTCAGATGGATATTACCGTCACCGGCATGACTGGCAATGCGTGTTACCAGCTGATATTTATCGGCCAGACGCAAAATTTCCGCCAGCAGCGCAGGCTCATGATCTACCGGGCAGACAACGTCCTCCTTGCAGACAATCAGGCTTTCCGCACGCACTGCTTCGGCGAAGGCCTTGCGTGCCTGCCAGATTTTATCGTGCTCCGCTACCAGCACATCGCCGGCACCGTTTTCCGAGCAGATTTCATCCATCGTACAAGCCTTTTCATCCAGGTCATCCTCGCTGGTGCCTTCCACTTCTACGATAAGATAATTGCCCTTGTCACTGCCCTGCAGCGTTGTACCGAGATAACGCTCTACGGATTTGATAGTGATATTATCCATGTATTCTACGCAGGTAGGCATAATACCGGCCATAATCAACTTGTTTACCGTGCCGATAGCATCCTCAGGGGATTCAAAAACCGCCAGCAGATCCATGCTGTACTTAGGCAACGGCAGCAGCTTCACGGTAATCTGTGTAATGATACCAAGAGTACCCTCACTGCCGATTATCAGCTGCTCCAGGCAATAGCCTGTAGTCTGCTTCTGCAGGCGTGCTCCCAGCTGCACAATCTTGCCGGTAGGATTTACCACCTCAACGGCATATACCTGATGACGCGTAGTACCGTATTTAACCGCGCGATTGCCACCGGCATTGGTTGCCACATTGCCGCCGATAAAACAGGAATCACCGCTGCAGGGGTCGCCTGCATAAAAGGCTCCCTTGGCCGCAGCCGCAGTCTGCAAATCGGAGGTGCGCACACCCGGCTCTACAACTGCATACATAGCATCGGCATTAACCTCGATAATTTTATTCATCTTTTCGAGCGAAAGCACTACACCGCCGTAAATAGGCACTGCACCGCAGGCAAGACCTGTGCCTGCGCCACGGGGCACAACCGGGAAGATATATTCATTCGCCAGCTTGACCACGGCTGCCACCTGCTGCGCATTTTCCGCAAATACAACAGCCTCTGGCATATGATGATAGGCCGGATCAGTTACTTCATCATGGGCATATATTTCCATCTGCCCTGCATCCGTCACTACATTCTGCACGCCGACCAAAGCCTGCAGCTTGGTAATTATTTCGTTAGACAGCTTGTTATCCTCCATAATTCAGCCCTCCTCATTTGCAACATTTATATTTTAAACCACTCTATGCTTATTTTATCACAAACAGTGACATTTATAACAGCAAATCTTTTTCAGTGTACCAGCCACATATAAAACGGTATTGCAAAGACCGCCAGCACCGTACTTACCGCCGTCAGCATGGCAGCATATTTATAGTCGCCGCCGTAGCCCTTGGCCACAATCGCCGTATTGGTCATCGCCGGCATGGCCGCCATAATTACAAATACCTTTTCCATCATCGGCTCCAGATAGAAAAACGGCAGGATAAGGAAAACTATCCAAGGACAGATTAAATAGCGTCCCAGCATAGCAACTACCAGCTCCTTGCCTACGGCAATTTCTTCCCAACGGGTTCTGCTCATAGCAATACCGATAAACAGCATCGCCAGCGGCGTAGTCATGCTGCCCAGATAATGAAAGGACTCGAACACCGGCTCAGGCAGATTCCATTCCAGCAGTACCATCACCACTCCCAGCATAAAGCCCATCAGCGGCGGCGACATAATGCTTTTCAGTGTCTTACGGCTGAAAAGCGGCATTGCTACGCCATTGCTGCTTGCCAAATCATGAAAGCCGATAGTCCAGAAAAGCGTTGTGTTCACCATGTAGTAAATCATAATATAAGGAGCGCCGGCATCACCGAACAAGGCTATACCTAACGGCAGGCCGATGAAAATTGTGTTGGAAAAGCTGACACAGATGGAAAAAATTCCTCTATGCTCCCGCGGAACACCTATCAGACGTCCGAGCAGTCTGCTGATAAAATAGCCTGCCAGCATCGAAATAACCGGTACAATCAGGGCATGTGAAAGCGTGATAAGCTGGTCATGCTTAAACTGCCCCAAAATATTGGTCAGCATATATGTAGGCAGGCAGACATAATTCACCAGACGCGAAATCAGCGCCACACTTTCCTCGCTGAACCAGCCCCTGCGCTCTAAATAAAAGCCGACAGCAATCATCAGCATAATGGTCAACACACCATTTAGTGCATGTAAAACTATTTCCATTCTCTTCCCCTCATAAAACAAAAATTGCCGAAGCTGCGTGCTTCGGCAGTAAAGATTTTAGTTTTTGGATTTTTTTACTTCTTCCAGTTTGTTTTTCATCCAGTCAATCATTGCTACCTTACCAAAATCATGCCAGGTTTCACATTCGGTGTTTTTGGCAATATACTCATTCCATTTATCCTGATTAACATTTTCTACTTCCATCAGGTTCATAATGCCAAAACCGCTGCGCCAGATCATATCATCCATAGAAGTAAATTTGCTGTTTTCCTGCAAAAACTTAGGATTGAATAATTCCTGGAAGGATACCTTGTTCAAAATCTTGCCCAGTTCCTTATCCTCAGTAAAAATTCCCAGATAATGCTTAAAGGTTTTATCTAATTTATTTTTTTCCATCTTACTTCCTCCAAAAAAATAGTTGTATAAGGGTATTTTAACACAAAAGCAATAAAATGGCACTAGCATTTTCATATTCCGTGTGCAGAATCATTAATTTATGCCCGTATAACACAGATATGATAATCATTATTGAATTCCTACTAAATTCATAGTAGAATATAGTCATTAGAAAGGTTGTGACCGTAATGAAAATTTCTACCAAGGGACGTTATGCCCTGCGATTGATGCTCGATTTAGCAATCAACCACACCGGTAGCTATATACCCTTAAAAACAGTTGCCCAACGGCAAAATATTTCCGATAAATACTTAGAGCAAATTATTCACCAGCTGAGTAAAGCAGGCTTTGTCCAAAGTGCTCGCGGCGCTCAGGGAGGCTATCGTCTGGCGCGCACGCCTGATGAATACACTGTCGGTGAAATTCTGCGCACAGTCGAGGGCAGTCTTGCTCCCGTATCCTGCCTGGACTGCAAAACACCCTGCGATCAGTTTGATTCCTGTATCACCATCGGTCTGTACAAAAAAATTCAGCAGGCCATTGACGGCGTAGTTGACCACACTACGCTGCACGATATGATTAATGATTACCGTGCCAAGCATCCGCAGGCTGAAAATATTTAAAAGCGAGCCAAGCACCCGTATTTTATAGAAAAACAACAAAGCATTAGGAGGACAATAATATGAACAGAGAAGAAGCCTGGAATTTATTACGTCAATATAACAAGGAATCCTTTCATCTGCGTCATGCGCTGACTGTAGAAGGCATTATGCGTTACTTTGCCAAGGAGCTTGGCTATGCAGACCAGGAGGAATACTGGGGCATTGTAGGCCTGCTGCATGACCTGGATTTTGAGCTGTATCCCGAGGAACACTGCGTAAAATCTCAGGAGCTGATGCGCGAGCACGACGTGGACGAAAGCATTATCCGTTCCACTGCCAGCCACGGTTGGGGCCTGACTGCCGCTAACATCGAACCTGAGCATCAGATGGAAAAGGTGCTTTTCGCTATCGATGAGCTTTCCGGCTTAATCGGTGCCGCTGCCCTGATGCGCCCCTCCAAAAGCGTACAGGACATGGAGCTGAAATCCCTGAAGAAAAAATTTAAGGACAAACACTTTGCAGCCGGCTGCAGCCGCGATGTAATCAAACAGGGTGCCGATATCCTGGGCTGGCCTTTGGACGAGCTGATGGAAAAAACTATAGCCGCTATGCGTGTAGACGAAGCAGCCATCAACGAAGTCTGCGATAAATTATGAGGCGCACAGTCTTAATCTGCTCGCTGCTGCTCAGCCTTGCAGGCAGCAGCTTTGCAGCTGCAGCTGAGGAGCTGCCAAATTATGCTACGCAGCCTGCTGTAGTTTCCACCTCTCCGGCTCAACCGGCTGAGCCTACGGAAGCAGAAAGCAGTATTGACGCATCTGCTGCAGACAGCACCGTCAACACTGTACCGGCAACGCCAAAGCAGGAAGAAACAGCAGCCGAAGCGCCCACGACAATGAATGAAGCAAAAGCACCTATGGCAGAAGTGCCAACAACACCAGCTGCTGCAAATACTGCAGCTAAACCGCCTGTTATCAGCAATGAGCCTGTGCCGCCTGCAGATAAGCCCAAGCCTAAACCAAAGCTGAATCTTGTAGGCAAGCCGCCGCTGCCCAGGCAGTTCATGCGTACACCTCAGGCAAGCGATTTCATCAGCGTCAGCAGTGAGACCGGTGGTTATAGTATTGCTATACCCAAGTCCTTTGGTAAAAATCCGCTGGCAGACCTGCCGCAAGCCGAAGGAGCTATGATGGTGCGCACTGCAGGCAACACTCTGATGCTGGCAGCAACCGTGCTTGACCCTGCGGATACTGCAAGCTTTAAGGCAACAGAAGCTCTGCCTGTCTATGAAATTGCCAAAGTATACTGGCAATGGCAGCATGGTAATCAGTTAATATGGACCTGCCGCCTGAGTGCCCACAATGATTATCACGGCAACAAGCTACTTTTGACCGCAGAAGCTCAGCAGAACGGCAAAACCTACCAGTTGCTGTACGTAATGCCTTCGCTGCAGGCAGATAATTATCTGCCCCAGGCAATTTATTCCTTAGACAGCTTTAAATTAAATCAGCCATAAAGAAAAATCCTCCGACAGCTCGCCAGCTGCGGAGGATTTTCTTCTTTCTCTCTCGTTAATTATGAGTCCGGGGGACATTAGCTTTGTTGGGACATTGGCTAAAAGCATGGGGTGTTAAAGGTTAAGAAGAAATAAGTAGAGGGATAACACCATATGCAGACAAACTTGATAACTACGAGAATTTATATGCAAATTGACTTTTAAAGAAAGGCTTGTTAACTTAGCTCAGCTTTTTCAGATAAGCTTGTCCTTTTTCATGTTCGGACATAAACTGGAACAGGTAGAGGCCGCACAAGAATAAGAAGATGTTAGGCAGGAAAGGCACATACTCCAGCGAGACAAAATCTGCACCGGGCAGCCCCAGCCATACGTTCCAGTCACCGTACAGGAAGGACGGCAGATGTCCAATTATCTTACCTTGCCAGATGATCACGCCATCGGTAAGATGCCTGGTCAAATCATAGGCTATTGCAGATAACAGCCAACCGCAGGAACCGGGAGACTTCTGCAGCCACCAATGAATGGGCTGTACTACCAGATATGCAAGACCAAGGAAGGTAAAGATGCCGAAATAAATGGAATGCTGCGGTGTGAAGATATAGGTGCAAAGCGAAATCGCAGTGCCTACGCCTAAAAGGCCCAATCCCCATTTGAGGTAATTGCTGCCCTGGCTGAAGGTCATACCGCACAGAACCACAATGCTCCACAGCGTCAGCCGCTGCCACCAGGCATAATCCCAAGCAGGATTAGCACCCTGAGCAACATTGATATTATACAGGAAGTAGAAAACTGCCAGATTTAAGAAGGCTGCAGCCTTGAGCGCGTTCAGCACCCGGTACTGCTTCTTTTCTGCTTTGCTTTCTGACTGCTCATACATTTTTGCTAATAACTTTTCCATAATACTTACCTCGCTTTCATCTTGGGAGGTGAAGCGCCGCGCAAACCTTAGGGAATATTTATTATTCCCTGTAGTTATAATATAAACTATTCTGTCAGAATTTTCAAGAGGTCAAGTTATAACGTTTGGGCATGCGGTAATTAGTTTTATATAAATTATGCTTTATTAGAATATTAATAATGCATCGCAGGAATAACTATGCCCTGAAAAAGCCAAAAACAGCAGAGGAACTGTAAACATCATTACACTTTCTCTGCTGTTTTATAACCTAGCTTCTTTTTTTTATTTTTTACTTTTCTACACTAAAGGTGTTAGTTAATGCCGCAAAATCCTCCAGGCTGAGTGTTTCCGCTCTGCGCTTGCCGTCTACACCGGCACGCTGCAGCCACTGCGCACACTGCTCGGAGTTGATGCCCATATTCTTCAGCGAATTGCTGAGCATCTTGCGTCTGAGGGAGAAGGCTGCCTTAACCACGCGGAAGAACAGCGCTTCGTCGCACACCTTTACCGGCGGCTCGGAGCGGCGCTTACACACAATAACAGCCGAATCAACAGCCGGTGCGGGAATAAACGAGGTCGGCGGTACGATAAACGCTATCTCCGGCTCGGTGTAATACTGAATAGCTACCGAAAGCGCACCATAATCTCTGCTGCCGGGTTTGGCAGCCATGCGTTCGGCAACCTCCTTCTGCACCATAGCAACTAAGCGTTCCATGGGCAAACGCTTTTCCAACAGGGCAAAAATAATCGGCGTAGTAATATAATACGGCAGGTTAGCGCACACCTTAAATTCCGGTGCTGCCACCGTTTCCATAATATTTACCTGCAGGATATCGCCATTGACGATGCGAACATTGTCATAGCCCTCCAGCGTAACATCCAGTACCGGCAGCAGGCGTTTATCCAGCTCTACTGCCACAACGTCGGCACCGCTTTCTGCCAGCCCCTGCGTCAGCGTACCGATACCGGGGCCTACCTCCAGCACCTTATCGGCAGGGGACAGCTCTGCTGCCTCTACTATACGGCGCACGATATTTTCATCAATTAAGAAATTCTGCCCCAGCTTTTTATCGGCACGCAGTTTAAAGCGGTGCAGAATATGATTCGTTACCTGGGGAGAAGCAATAACCGGTTTATTCACTCTTCACTCTCCAATTTTTCTAAAGCAGCCGTAAATTCTTCACGGCTCACACCATAATGATTCAGGCGTTCCAAAAAGCGTTTGGCATTGCCATAGCCTATACCAAGCTCGGCACCAAGCGCATCACGACGCATGGAAGCACTCTCGCTGCCGTTCAGATTATTTTGGAACAAATCGCGCATGGTAAATTCCTGCTGCGGACGATATTCATGGTGACGCACCTTAGCCAAAGCTTCCAAAATCGCCTCCGGCTGCGCCTGCTCCACGCCTACGTCATTATTGGCAGTTGCCTGACGCTTGGGAATAAACGCCTGCCCTGCTTCTGGAAAGCGCTCTGTCAAGAAGCGGCGAATGCGTTCTCCCGCACCGTCAGGATCAGTCAGTATAATTATCCCGCGTTTTTTATACGCAGCCTCAATCTGGCGCAGAGTATATGGTGCCAGCGTAAAGCCGCCGGTTTCGATTGTATCGGCCTCCAGCGCCTTACCGATTGCCACCGTATCCATTTTTCCTTCTACTACGAGCACTTCCTTAAGCATCAGATAAATTCCACCTTAATCAGCTAAAATATAAATATCTACATCGCGTCTGCCCCACTGGATAGCACGATGATAATCATTAAAGAACAAATCTACTCTGTGGTGAACCATATCGCCACCGGTATCACCGGCCATAGCGATACCATAACCGGGAATATACATTTTTGTATAATACGGAATGAAGCGCGGGTCAACAGCCACAATGCCTTCATACGGAACGAGGCCGATAGAAGTACGGCTGCCTGTTGCTACATAAGCAGAGGCATGCGCACTGATTTTTTTCGTATAGCGCTTATAGCCCTCAGGAGTATAGACGCTCATCGCCATACCCTTGCGGATAACCTTTGTTTCCGGCTCAATCAGCACATGACGCGTCAGCTCCTGTACGGAATGACTGCCATCACCGTTTTTCACCTTTTTGGAAACAACCTTCGCTGTACCGGCCTTGCCTTCAACATGTATCTTTTCCGTACCGAAGTTCAGACTATAATCGTCCTCATACTTAACCGGAATATCTACACTAGCTTCACTGAACTGCAGCTCCTCATCGGCATTCAAAATATAAACCTGCATGCCTTCCTTAAACGGCTCATGCACGTCCGGATAAACACGCTCCTTTTTATAGGAGATGCCCAAATCCTTCAGCGCCTCGCCTACAGTCGGCTTGCAGCTTTTGTATTCTACCGTTTCATTGCCACGGATAACAGTAAAGGGCTTGCCGCGCAGTACCTCAATCACACTGCCGTTCTGTACCCTTTTGGTATTCTGCAGCTTCCAGCCATCGCCCTTCTCCAGGACAATGCCGGCCTCCTGCAAAATTTTGCCAGGCTTTACTGCATTAGTACGCACTTCCTTGGTCTGACCATCATAAAGAATCGTCACCTGCTGTGAAATATCAAAACCGGTCAGGAAGGGTACCATCAGCATAAGGATAACGGCAGATAATAAACAATTTAAATGTAATCTGCATATATGCTTAATCATAAAAACCTCCTTAATCCGATAATTATTTTAACATAAAACAGCAGGAAGCGTCAAATCCGTGACATTTACAGCATTTTCGCGTATCTAAAATGTATAATTTGTTAGCATATAGACTACTTATATTCTAACATTTTCCCGTCCATTGAGATTATTTAACAGCAGGCTCATAGAATTTTTTCACCTGCTCCGTATAACTGCCATCCTGATTATACATAATCAGCGGCGGCAAAACATCCAAGCCGAAGCTGCCGCCCTTCTGCATTTCCATCAGGAAAATCCAGGCAGGCTTATCAATTTTGGAATGCACCCATTGCAAACGCTTCGGCTGCAGGCCATACTTCAGCGCCAGTTGCATGCTTTCGGCAAAGCGCTCCGGCAACTGCACCAAAGCAAAGCGTCCGCGATAGCGCACAGCAAAAGCCGCCGCCCGGAAAAAATCCTCCAAAGTCGAGGTAACCTCGTGGCAGGCAGCAGTGCCCACCTGACGCACGTTACCACTGTTGCGGTAGGGCGGATTGGCAGCCACCAGATCCATGCTTTCCGGCTGCAGCAGCTGCTTGTAATTGCGCAAATCACCGTCTATGACAGTAAACTTATCCTGCAGAGAATTATCCGCAACGCTTTGGCGCACCAGCTTTGTTACCTGCGGATTGCAGTCAAGCGCAGTAACCTCCGCCGCACCTCTGCTTTCCAGCAGCATACTTATAGCACCGGTGCCACAGCCCAGCTCCAGCACCTTAGCATTACGCACGACATGCGGAAAGTTGCCTAAAAACACAGCATCCGTAGTATAGCAGAACTCTTTGGCATCCTGCCAGATTTTATAGCCGCAGCCCGGCACATAATCACAGCGCAGGCTGTTTTCCTGCTCAGACATTGTCAGCCTGGGAAGCATCTACAAGCTCTTCCCACTCCACCTGAATAGTATTATCCGGAGAAAGCTGTACAGCAGCGGTACGCTCCTTGCGGTTGATGCCTACTACCTTGCCTTCGCCCATAGTAGTCACTACCTTGCTGCCCATCTTGGGAATTTCAATACGCTCGCGACGACCGCAGCCGTTGCAGCCGTGCTTGCAGTACATATGGTTTTCATACTTCAGGCAGCACATCAGACGACCGCAGATGCCGGAAATCTTCGTCGGGTTCAAAGACAGGCTCTGGTCCTTGGCCATGCGGATAGAAACAGGCTCAAAATCGCCTAAGAATGTTGCACAGCACAGCGGACGGCCACAGCTGCCGATACCGCCCAGCATCTTGGCCTCATCGCGCACACCGATCTGGCGCAGCTCAATACGGGTACGGAAAACAGCTGCCAGATCCTTAACCAGCTCACGGAAGTCAATGCGTCCGTCAGCAGTGAAGTAGAAAATAATCTTATTCACATCAAAGGTAAACTCTACGTCAATCAGACGCATCGGCAGGCCATGATTTTTGATTTTGCGCAGGCAGATATTGAACGCTTCCTTTTCACGGATTTTGTTTTCTGCCAGCTTCATGTCATCATCGGCTGTTGCTTTACGCATAACCGGCTTGAGCGGGGAAACAATCTGCTTGTCTTCTACCTCACGCGGTCCGATAACAACCTCGCCGTATTCCACACCGCGCGCTGTTTCCACGATAGCGAAATCACCCTTTGCTACGCCTGTTTCCGCAGGGTCAAAATAATATATCTTGCACGCTTTTTTAAAGCGAATGCCTACTACTGTCGGCATAAATTATCACTCCTTATAAATTTTATCTATTTTAAGCGCCATGGTTTCCAATGCCGTTTTCATACCGACACTGCTCACCAATGCGTCATATGCTTCCTGTACAATCACTAAAGCCTGCTTCAGCGCCGGCAGTTGCCAGCCGCTGCTCTGACTTTTAAGCTCATCCAGTAAATCTATATTATATATTCTATCATAAAGCTGCAATTTGCACATCATTAAATCGCGCAACAGCAGCTGCCACAGCTGTACAAGCAGCAGTGCCTGCTCACGCTGCACCTTTTTGTCCAGCCAGCTGCGGCCGGTCAGATAATTCATCGGCATCGCTAAGGGCAAAGCCTCCAAAAAGGCTGCCGCCTGCTTACGGCATTCAAATACATCCATCTGCCCCTTGGCTGCAGCTAAATTCAGCGCCAAGCCGATTGAGCCTTCGCTGATACGTGCCAACACTGCAGCCTTAGCAGGCTCTATCTGCCTTGCCTGCAGCGCCTGCTCCACCAGCTGCGGCTCGATTGCCTGAAAGCGCAGCTGTACCACGCGCGACATAATAGTCGGCAGCAGCCTGTTGACATTGGCTGCCAGCAAAATAATCACCCAGCCGGTCGGTGGCTCCTCCAACAGCTTCAAAAAAGCATTGGCTGCGGCGGGAACCATAGTATCCGCATCCTCAACAATGCACACCCGCGTCGGTGACATCACCGGTGCCAGCGCCGTTTTAGCCGTCAGCTCCCTGATCTGGTCGATAATAATCGTATCTCTTAAACGGTCTTTTTTATCATCCCATTCATGCTGCACCAGCACGAAATCCGGATGGCTCAGATTGCCGTCCTGCAGATTCATCAGCCTGCAGGCCTCACAGCCATCTGTTCCGTTATGCTGAAAGCACAGCAGTGCCTTAGCAAATTCCAGAGCCAGCGTGCGCTTGCCTAAGCCGGCAGCACCGCTGAAAAGCAGCGCATGCGGACGCTCCTTGGCCTGCAGATAGTTCTGCAGAAATTTTTTCTGTTCTGTGTGGCCGATAATATGCTCCCACATTTTATTTCTCTCCGCTGATTACTCTGCCGATGGCCTGCAGCACCTTCGCAGTAACCTCCTGCTGCGTGCCTAAGGCATCTATCACCTGCAGGCGCTGCGGCTCAGCCTCGGCAAGCTGCAGAAAGCCTGCACGCAGACGCTGCTGAAATTCCAGACCCTGCTGTTCATAACGGTCCTGCACACCACGCTGCTGGCGACGCGCCAGCAATTTTGCCGGGTCGGCATCAAAAACAAGCGTCAAATCAGGCTCCAAGCCTCCGGTAGCAAAAGAGCCCAACCGGCGCAGCTGCGCAATCTCCTCCGGAGTTTTGCCCTGCGCCAGTCCCTGATAAACCAGTGTTGAATCATTGAAGCGGTCACAGATAATAATCTTGCCTGCTTCCACCGCCGGACGCAGCAGCTTGTCGACATGCTCGCTGCGTGCTGCCAGATACAGCAACGTCTGCGTTGTCGTCGTCAGCGGCAGCTCCGGATCCAGCACCAAAGCGCGCACCTTTTCGGCCAGCTGTGTGCCTCCGGGCTCGCGGCTTTCCAGTACATCATAGCCCTGTTCGCGCAAGGCCTGCGCTGCCAAATGCTGCTGGGTAGTTTTCCCGGCTCCGTCTATTCCTTCAAATGTAATAAAAAATCCTCGCATTTTATTTACCTCAATCCGCAATAACACGTATCGTTTGTAAGCTGCTGTCTGCAGGTCCGCTTACCGGCAAGCCAAGCTCCTTCTGCGCACGGCAGTAGGCAATAATCTCTTCCGTTACCAGCTCACCCGGCAGCAGTACCGGTATTCCCGGCGGATAAAAGCTCACCTGCTCGCCGCAGATTTTACCTGCAGCCTCTGCCAACGGCACCGCTTTTTTCGCACGATAGAATACGTCGCGCAAGGGCAGAACTGCCTGCGTCTGCAGCACCTTCGCTGCCGCTGCCAACTGCAGCGGCGCACGCTTCTGCGCCTGCATTTTATTCAGTACAGCGGCAATTCTTGCCAACGCCTCGTCATAATCCGTAGTAACATCGGCATAGGTCACCAAAAAGAGCACATTATAGGCATCTACAAGCTCAACAGCAACTCTTGCCTCACGGAAAAGCTCACCAACCTCTACGCCGGTATAGCCCCAGGCTGCAAAATTCACCGTAACCTTGGTAGTATCAAGCTGCAGTCCGCCGCAATCTGCCGCTTCCATTACACGCAGGCCGCTATATGCGGCACACAGGCTGCACAGCTTGGCAGCAGCCTGTACAGCCGCCGCTGCCATCTCCTTGCCGTAGACCTGCACCTGCGCTCTAGCAGCATCCAGTGATGCCATCAGCAGATAGTTGGGACTTGTCGTCGTCAAAAGGCTCATCACATCCGCCGCACGCTGCAAATCAAGACGTGCTCCCTGCACATGCAGCATACTGCACTGCGTCATCGCGCCCAAAATTTTATGCGTACTCTGAGCACAGGCATCAGCACCGCACTGCAGAGCGGACGGCGGCAACAGCTCACTGAAGCCAAGATGCGGTCCATGCGCCTCATCCACCAGCAGCACTGCATTATGCGCATGGCAGCAATCGGCAATCGCCCGCAGATCTGCCGCCACACCGTAATAATTGGGGCTTGTCAGCAGCACCGCCTTAATTTTGCTATCCTGTGCCAGCGCCACCTCTATCTGCTGCACAGTAACCTGCATCTGAATTCCGAATTCCGGCTGATACTCCGGCTGTAGATAAACTGCCTCTATACCGCCCAAAACAAGTCCGCCGGCAACACTGCGGTGCGCATTACGCGGCAGCAGCAGCTTTTCTCCTGGGTTCAGCGCTGTCAGCAGCATGGCATGAATTGCCTGGCTTGTGCCGTTGACTGCCCAAAAGCAGGCATCACTGCCGTAGGTTTGCGCTGCCAGCTCTTGCGCTTCTTTAATATAGGTTTCCGGCTCGTGGATATCGTCCAGCTCGCTCATCAGCGACACGTCCATCTGCACGCTGCCACCCAGCTCCTGACGCAGCAAGCGCTGCATGCCGCGTCCTCCCTTATGTCCGGGAGTATGCAGAGGATATACGTCCTCACTTTTATATTGCAGCATCGCCTCTATCAAAGGCATGCTAATTTTATCTTTCATTACTTGCTCCCTCCGGCAAAGCTAAACTAATTTAGTACATCATTATATTTTAACATATTTAGCACTGCAGATATAGCTTTAAAGCAGCCATCCGCACAAATTTATTCTTTACGCTGCGCACGTCTGCACAAAAAAGAGAGGCCCATGCATCACAGGACCTCTCTGAGTTTTTGTTGAAAGCAGCTTTATGCTTATTTTATCTTTTTGAATAATCTTTTCGTATTCGCCGTAGCAATTGCCGCCAGCTCTTCAAAATCCATTCCCAAAACCTCGGCTGCATTGCGCGCCGTATATTCCGTATAGCCGGGATTATTGCGCTTGCCGCGGAACGGCACCGGTGTAAGATAAGGGCTGTCGGTTTCAAACAGCAGCAGCTCCTTAGGAATATACTGCATAACCTCACGCACCTTCTGCGCATTCTTATAGGTAGACGTACCGCCGAAGCCAAAGTAATAGCCACGCTTAGCCAGCTCCTTCGCCATCTCCAGCGAGCCGCTGAAGCAGTGGAACACTGCCTGTACGCCATGCACTTCCTTCTGGAAGATTTCCAGCATATCACCGTGCGCATCCCTGTCATGAATAATCACCGGCAAATCAAACTGCTTAGCCAGATCAATTTGCTCTAAGAAAATACGCTTCTGTACCTCCTTAGGTTCGTTTTCCTTCCAGTAATAATCCAGACCGATTTCACCTATTGCCACTACCTTCGGGTGCTGCGCCCACTCTGCCAGCTGCTGCAGATAATCAGCAGGAATGCCCTTTAAATTCTCGGGGTGCCAGCCAACCGCCGCATAGATAAACGGATATTTTTCCGCCAGCTCCACCGCAACAGCACTGCTGGCAGCATCACAGCCTGGATTGACGATACCGTCCATATCCTGCTCCAGCTGCGCAATCAGCTGCTCTCTATCCTCATTAAAAGCTTCGTCATCTAAATGGGCATGCGAATCCCACAAACCAGTTCTGCTCATAATCTACCTCACATTCACAAAAAAGTTCAGATACAGCTGCAAAAACAGCAGCATGCTGAACAAAATATAACGGAAAACCGCCGCCTTACGCGAATAATATTCGCAGCCCGGCAGATAAAATTCCTTGGGATTTTGCGGATTATAAATAATTTTACGCGGCAGCTTCAGCGTAAAGCCACGCTCCAGCACATCACCGCTTTTTTCCTTCGTTCCCTTGGCTTCGTTCAAGGCTTCACTGTATTCCTTATCACCGACTTTATAGGTAAAAACAGGACACAGCTGCTTGCCACGGCTCCAGCTGCTCTTGTAGCCGGTAATCACCGCGCGCACCTCTTCGGTACACAGGCTGCTCAGCTTAGGGAAATAATTTTTCGTAAAGATGCAGACAATGCCATATAAATAAATCAGCAGCGCCAGCTTCAGCGTCCAGGCCATACCCTTAAACATGTAAAAGTCATAACCGGGATAATGCTGTCCCAGCCATGCATGCGGCAGGATGTAAGGCACCATGCTGCTGAGCAGCACTAAGATCATGCTGATGCCTATACAAAGATACGGTCGCCAAAACAAGCGCGAAAATAGCTTTTCGGACACTGATAAGTCCCCCTTCCAAAACAAAAGACAATATGTTAATAGACGAAGAGCAGGCACTCCTCATCCGCCAAAACGTATCAGAGTGACTGCTCTAAATCTCAGAGTGCATCAAGCACTTTTTTATTTTACACGACTGCCGGAAGCAAGATTTTGCGGGTCAACAAGAGCAAGATTGCCCTGTCCGTCGGAAGCACACAGCAGCATGCCGAAGGATTCGATACCCATCAGCTTAGCCGGTGCCAGGTTTGCTACAACAACAACGTTTTTGCCTACCATCTGTTCAGGCTCATAGTATTGGGAAATACCGCTGACGATAGTGCGTACCTCATTACCGATTTCTACCTGCAGCTTGAGCAGCTTTTTAGATTTTTTAACCTTTTCTGCTTCCAGAACCTTGCCTACGCGCAGGTCAATCTTCTCAAAATCAGGGAAAGCGATTTCCGGTTTAATCGGCTCCATAGCAGGCTTTGCTTCTTCTGCCGGAGCAGGCGCGGGAGCTGCAGCCTTATGCTCATAGCGTTTGCCGCCGATGATGGTTGCGCCGTCTTCGGTAACCTCGATACGCGGATACAGAGGCTCGCCCTTGCAAACCTTAGTGCCGTTTGCCAAGCCGCCCCATTCAGCGTCAGCCAGCAGGAACTGCTCAGGCACAGCCAAGCCAAGCTGGGTGTAAATTTTCGGGCTAGTGGTCGGGATATACGGGCTGATTAAAATAGCTACGATACGCAGGGTTTCAGCCAGGTTATACATAACTGTCTTCAGACGATCAGCCTTAGTCTCGTCCTTAGCCAAAATCCACGGAGCGGTTTCGTCGATATATTTATTGGCGCGGCTGATTAAAGCCCATACGCCCTTAATTGCAGTGTTGATTTCCATGTTGTCCATAGCCTTAACATAGTTAGCTACGGTTTCTTTAACGAGAGCCTTCAGCTCATCATCAATCGGTTCGCTTGCACCGGTATCGGCAACAATTCCGCCATGATATTTTTCAATCATGCTGACGGTTCTGTGCAGCAGGTTGCCCAGGTCATTAGCCAAATCTGCATTTACACGGGTAATCAGTGCATCACGGGAGAAGTTGCCGTCGCTGCCCAGGTTGATTTCGCGCAGCAGGAAGTAGCGGATAGCATCAGCGCCGAACTCATCAATCAGACCCAACGGGTCGATAACGTTGCCCTTGGATTTGGACATTTTGTCGCCGTCAACTACGAGCCAGCCATGACCGTAAACCTCTTGCGGCATTTCCAGCCCCATAGCATGCAGCATAATCGGCCAGATAATGGTGTGGAAGCGCACGATTTCCTTGCCTACCAGATGCAGGCTTGCCGGCCAGTATTTGTGGAAGAAGGCATCATCGGTGCCATATTTAATGCCGGTCAGATAGTTCAGCAGAGCATCGAACCATACATAAACAACATGTTTTTTGTCAAACGGAACAGGAATGCCCCAGTCAAATGTGGTACGGGTAATGCACAAATCCTCCAGACCTTGCTTAACGAAATTAATCATCTCGTTGCGGCGGCTTGCCGGTTGGATAAAGTCCGGATGCTCTTCGATGAATTGCAGCCACCAATCCTGGTATTTGCTCATTTTAAAGAAGTAGCTTTCCTCTTCCATCTCCTCTACCGGACGATGGCAGTCGGGGCAGCAGTGGTTTTCATCCAGCTGACGCTCCAGCCAGTAGGATTCGCAGGGTACGCAGTACAGGCCCTTGTAATTTTTCTTATAGATATCGCCCTGCTCATAAATTTTTTGCAGTGCGTCCTGAACAACCTTATGATGACGCTCCTGGCTGGTGCGGATAAAGTCATTGTTGGAGATATTCAGCTCTTTCCACAGCAGCTTGAAGTTAGCAATAATTGCATCTACATACTGAATCGGGGTTACGCCTTTTTCCTTAGCCTTACGTTGGATTTTCAGACCGTGCTCGTCACTGCCGGTCAGGAAGAATACATCTTCACCCTTCAAACGGTGAAAGCGTGCCAGGCTGTCAGCGATAGTTGTGCAATAGGCATGGCCTATATGCAGATTGTCACTCGGATAATAAATTGGTGTTGTAATATAATAACTCGGTTTAGTCATTGTCAGACCCATCTCCTTCAGAAATTAGTTGATTATATAGCTCCCGTTTGGGAATTTTACGTTTTTTTGCTACCTGCGCCAAGGCATTTTTTTTATCTACGCCTTCAGCCATCAGCTTGCGCACCTCTTCAAGAGGTTCAAGCTCCTCCTCGGCTGCAGCGAAAGCACCGTCGCCGGCACCAAGCACCAGGCAGAACTCTCCGCGCGGCGAATTGGCCTCCAGCCATTCCAGACAGCCGCTGACCGTGCCACGGTAGAATTCCTCATGCAGCTTCGTCAGCTCGCGTGCTGCCGCCAAAGGACGGTCGCCCCACGCAGCCAGGATATCCTTCAGCACCTCCACAATCCTGTGCGGTGCTTCGTAAAGAATAATCGTCGCAGGAATATGCTGCCATTGCTCCAGCTGCTCGCGTCTGTTACGCTTACTCTTTGGTAAAAAACCGCCGAAGAAAAACGGATACGTCGGCAGACCGCTGGCAATCAAAGCACATAAAGCAGCGTTGGCACCTGGTACAGGCACCACTCTGATACCATGAGCAATCGCATCATGCGCCAAAGCTTCACCGGGATCAGCAATCCCCGGAAAACCTGCATCGCTTACAAGAGCAACATTTTTGCCTTCCAGCAGCTGGCCTAAAAGATATTCGCCCTGCTTATCCTTGCTGTGCTCATCATAACGCACCAGGCGTCCTTTGATGTTGAAGTGATTTAAAAGCTGCAGCGTATGACGTGTGTCCTCCGCCGCAATCAAATCTGCTTCCTGCAGCATCCGCAAAGCGCGCGGTGTCATATCCTCAAGATTACCGATAGGCGTAGCGCATAAATAAAGTGTTCCATATATATTATTTTGCTCTGCTGTCACAGCTCCGCCTCCTATCATTTAACGGTGGTCAGCAGGTGCAGTACATACTAACCCATAATATATTAATTTTATCACACACAGCGTGATAAATAAAGAAAAAACGCGTAACTTTCGTTACGCGTTCAGCTTATCAGTAAAAAGCTCGGCCGGATTTCCAACCGGGTGTAAATGTAGACTCGATAACAGCACATTTATTATTATAGCTGTCTGCCAGCCAGGAAGGATAATCAAAATACCAGGTATTCCAATATTCCCCGTTGATAAAGCACTTTTTGTAATAAATCCTGTCATTTTCCAGATAGGAAATAACATACCAGTCATCACCCTTAGCCTTATAGGCAACAGACGGATGATTTTGGATATCCATATCATATTCATCGGCCAGCGTCATGCCCATATTATGACCGCCGCTGACAGTAAAGCTGGAACCGTATTCATCCTTAAAAATGCAACCGTCACCGTTAGTGCTCTCGAAGGCCTGATTGAAGTTTGCCGGGAGATTAATCGCAAAGGCAAATCTGTCGTTGATATAACGATAATAATCGGGATTATCCGTCGTAAATACTCTGACGTACTCTGCTGTTCCTTCACTGGGCTCATACCATTGGTTCTTTAAGAAAACAGCACTCGCCGCCGATACGGTAGCAGTAAAAATAAACATCAGCATCGACAGAAGCAGCAAGATTTTTTTCATAGCATTCACCATCCTTAAATGTATTCTCTGCACTTTAATTGTAACTTGCCAAAGATTTTTTGTCGAGCTTAATTTTCTAAAAATTGACTCTTTCTGCTCAATATTCAGTTAACAGGTGTATATTTCTTTTCCAGCAGACGCACAAAATAATGGTAGGCTGCAAAAACGAAAACAGCACAACTGATCCATGCAATCGGCTCCGCCATACAGATGCCCTCATAGCCAAAGGGCACACTGAGATATATCGCCGCGATAGAACGCATTATCAGTTCAACCACACCCGAAAGCATAGGAATCATGCTGACACCCATGCCCTGGCAGGCGTTACGGTAAATAAAAATCTGACTGAGGAAGAAGTAAACAGGCACAGTATACATAATGTAAAGATGTGCTGCCTGCATAACCGTCGGTGACGGATTATCCAGGAAGATTCCGATTACCTCTTCGCCGAAAGCAAAGACCACAACTGCGGCAAACAAGCTGAAGGCCAGCGTCAGCAGCGAGCAGCGGCGAACCGCATCACGGATGCGGTCAAAGCGGCGAGCACCGAAATTCTGCGCCGTAAACACCGCCATAGCAATACCGAAGGAAATCATCGGCTGCAGCGCCAGCTGCTCCACGCGCATTGCCGTAGTAAAGCCGGCAATCTGATCACTGCCGAACTTGTTGCAAACTGACTGCAGGATAATAATACCAAGTCCCAAAACGGAGAACTGCACCGCCATCGGCAGGCCCATACGCAGATGCGCCCACAGCTCCGGCCAGTCCAATTGAAAGTCGCTGCGATGAATATGCAACTGCGGAAAGCGCTTGTAAATATAAATAACGCACAGCACCGCCGAAAAGGCCTGCGCAATAACCAAAGCAAAGGCGCTGCCCGGCACGCCCCAGCCGAAGCAGATGATGAAAACGAGCGCCAGAATAATATTCACTATCGAAGAAATAATGAGAAAGTACAGCGGCGTTTTGCTGTCACCCAGGGAGCGCATAATACCTGATAAAAGATTATACGCCATCATTGCCAGCAATCCGTCGACAATAATCATTACATAGGCATAAGCATCCTCCATCAGCTCCGGCGGAATATTCATCATCACCAGCATCGGGTCGATAACCAAATGCATAATTCCCATAATGAGCAGAACGAAAAACAAGCTCAATACAACGCAGGTAGCAATACTGCGGCGCATTCCCTGCATATCCTGCGCACCGTAACGCTGTCCCGTGACAACGGTAAAGCCGTTGCTGAGACCAATCGTCAGCACCATCGTCAGCATGAACAGCGGCGACACCGCGCCCACGGCAGCCAAAGCATTAACGCCAATCGTCCGCCCGACAATAATAATATCGGCAATATTATATAGCTGCTGAAAAACATTGCCTATCAGAAGCGGTACCATAAAGGGAATAATCAGCTTTAATGGTGCGCCTTCCGTCATATTCTGAAGCATAAAAAAAGAACCTCCTTTAGCTGCTCTCTCCCAAGCAGCAGTATCAGTCCGGTATTACAATATATATCACTGACTTATCAGTCAAAATATAACACAATCAGGAAAAAAATACAAGACGTGCAGCAACACACGTCTTGTAAAATCTTATTCCATAACTACTCTATTGGAAATCTTGCCAATACCCTCGATTTCAACGGTGATTTCATCACCCTCATTTAAGAGCCCGGCACCAACCGGAGTACCTGTCAAAATCAGATCACCGGCATCCAATGTAAAGCTCTGAGAGATGTAGCTCAAGATTTCATAAGGATTATAAATCATATTGCTCGTGCGCGCATCCTGCTTAAGCACACCGTTGACATAAGAGCGGATGGATAAATCGCTGGGATCCAGCTCCGTTTCCAGCCACGGTCCCAAGGGACAGAAGGTGTCAAAGGATTTACAGCGCAGCCACTGGCGCTCCTTGCGCTGCAAATCGCGGGCTGTAACATCATTAGCACAGGTATAACCCAAAATATATTTAGGCACATCTTCTGCCTTAACATTCTTCATCCTCTTTTTCACAACAATGCCCAGCTCCGCGCCAAAGGCCAGTTCCTGCACCTGCTTCGGCCAGATGATATCCGCACCTGTACCGACAACGGTATGCGCAGCCTTAGAAAAAATACTCGGCTCGCGCGGAATTTCTACACCGAATTCTGCCGCATGCTTCTGGTAATTAAAACTGACGCAAATAATCTGCTTCGGTACGCAGGGTGCCAGCAAGCGTACATCACGCATAGCAAAGGTTTCATCCGTTATCTGCCAATATGTTTCCAGAGAACCATATACGCAACGGATAACATCGCCGTCAATAAAACCTATACGCTTGTTGCCTGTCCGCAAATCCTCAAAACGCACGCATTTCATTTTAACCCCTCCATAATCTGCATCCTTCTCGCTTTAAAATAAACAGGTGTCAGTTCTGCCTGCGCCGCCAACGCCAGCGCCTCCTGCAATCTGCGCCCCACATGCTCCTTATAATGGGCGTCACTGCCAAGAGTGCAGTATTTGCCGCCAAGCTCACGATAACGCTTGTACAGCGGCAGCAAGCCTGCTACCGCAGCAGCATCATCAAGGCGGCGGGTATTGATTTCGATAGGCTTGTTTCGCTCAATCAAAAGTAAAAACAGCTTATCGAATAATTCCGGTGCATCCTCCAGGCGCAGCTCACGCTCCGCCCCCTTATAAGGCCAATAACGGCAGATATAGTCAATATGCGCAAATGCATCAAAATCCCGCTCCTGCTCCAGACAGGTAATCGAATCATGCAAAAATTCTTCTACAATCTGCTGACGTGTGCGTCCCTTGTAGCAGGTCTGCTCGTACAAATCACGTCCGCCGATGCAATGGATAGAGGCCAGCACATAGTCAAACGGATGAGCCTGGGCCACCTTTTTATCCTCAGCCGCAGTATGCGTCTGCATGCCGATTTCAATGCCTATCAGCACCTTGTCGCTGCTCAGCGGCTGCAGACGCGCAAAATATTCGTCTATATCAAAGATAAATGCTTCCGGATTAGTCGGATAATCATAATCCCAATGCTCTGTAACCGTTATACCAATCCCCTGCTCAGCGGCTGCGCCGATGGCATCAGCAAATTTCATTTCGCTGTCGCAGGAATAATCACAGTGCATATGTGTATCAAATATCATTTAGTGTACCTTCCTTCCGTAAATTATATTGTATCAAATTGCAACAAAAAAGCAACGGGGAAGGGAGTATTTTTTCACCAATTAACGAGAAAATTACAAAGAAGTTAGCAGGGAGTAATCCAAGAGAAAATTTTAATTGATATCCGAGATTCTCCCTGTAAAAATCAATCTATTTTACACCTCGCCGTCGTCCATAATTCCCAGCTTACGTTTCCAGTAGCGGGAATAAATAGCGCCCAAAGGATTGTGGGCCAGCAGACGGTCCTTAACTACCAGATTCGTTACCGGTCCTTCGGCGTTCATGTTGAAAATAGCATCGTGGCCAACGCAGAGACCGCAGGAAATGTACAGCTCAACGCCCTTTTCTGCCAAAAACTTAGCCTGGAATTTAGGATTGCACATTGCTTCATGCTCCAGCTCCGGCTTAACCTGCTTCAGTCCCAGCTCTTTTTTGGGGAAGCTGCAGTTTTTGCAGCATACGCTGTAAAACTCAAAGCCCTGCTGCTTAAAATATTTGGCAATATAGCGTGCTTCCGCATTCAAACCGATGCAGAAGGACATGCCCAGCTTTTTATAGCCCATAGCTTTGGCAAACTCCGCAGTTTCCTGCAGACGGCAGATATTGCTGTAGAACGTACCTTCAACATAGGCAGCAGCCTGCATAAGCTTTAATTCTTCCTCGGTATAAGCTTCCTTGACAGTTTCCAGGGACACGCCTGTGCAGTTAACACCCTTTGTGTAGCAGGCATGTGTAGGACAATTAGCGCAATCACATTTCATTTTACATTTCTCCTTTCGCCAATAACCTTGTTAAGCCTATTGTAGCACAAACGGCAAACATATTAAAAGAGCTGCCGCACTTTTTCGTGCAGCAGCTCCGGTAAAGCTAAAATATAAAATTAGAATTTACGTTGGTAGGAAATAGAAGCAATCTTGGTAAAGCTGTCGTAAGCATGAGCGCTCTTATAAGCATCGGTAGCATGACCGGCAAAATCCAGGTTGCCGACATCCATCCAGCCCAAAGCAACAGCAACGGTCTGTTTCTTATCATTGTAACGGGCACCGATGGAATAGGTACGGCGCAGACCGGTCGGAACTATGAAGTCACCGCCATCATAAGGAATAGAGGATTCATCAAAAGCAAAGCCTGCCATAACAGCATACTTATCGCTCAGGTTGTGCTCTAAGCCGATAGCATAACGCCAACCGTTCTCCCAGTTTTTAGCAGAATCTACATTGGAAGGCAATACGCCGGGAACACTGGGATTGGACAAAGAAATATTCAATGCATCATAGGTGCTCCAGTTTGTACGTGTTGCTTTTAATTCCAAGCGAGTCTTTTTATCAAATTTATGGTTATAACCGATATCCCAGCTGTCCGGCAGAGTTACTACGCCATAAGCGTCAGCAGTAATTTTACCGCCGCTTGCAGGATACATTTTAAAGTCTGCTTCTAAGGAGTGAGTAATACGGCTGCGATAAACTACACCGATTTCATTTTTATCATCAAAGGCATAGTTGGCAGCAGCATTCCAGCCTAAAGCATAGCTTTCGCCTTCTGTCTGCGTTGCACCAACATTCATTTGAGCAACCGGATGATAATAATTCTTCTGCAACTCCAGACCGACATAGTTGATTTCCGCACCAACTGCTGCGCTCCATTTTTTGTCGAACTTGTGCGCATAGGTCGGAGTAACGCTGACACCGTTCAGCTTAGAAAAGAACGCATTAGTAGAAGCCTTGCTGCCACGTTCAAATTCGGATACCATAGCAAAGCGCGGAAAAGCGCCGATGCCGAACCATTCTTTATCATTAATCTGTCTTACATAGTAGCTGCCTACTGCCCAACCGGCATGAACAACGTTTTTTCCATCCTCAATTTCTTTGCCTGCACCATCATACAGCTTGTAGCTGCCGTGCGGACTAAGATAGGTGTAGCTGCTCTTCATTACCTCACCCTTTACTTTGGTAATGGAAGCAGGGTTGTAAGCCACGTTTGCAGCATCGTCCTCAGCAAACATGCGCGCACCACCCATAGCAACGCCTTCAGCAGACCATTCGTTAATACCAAAGCCTTCAGCGCCTGCTACCTGGGGTGCCAGCAGTGCTGCAGCTAAGCCTAAAGCTAAAAAGTTTTTATTCATATTAGTACATCCCTTCTCACATTTTTATTACCTGCTACTAATTGTAACAGATTCGTGAAAAGTGCGTACAAAATCTTTTAATCGCTCGTTTTAATTACTTAATTAAACTTTGAAAAGAACCCTTTTCATCCAGCTCCTCGCCGGCAGCCTTCGCTGCCTCGCGACGCGCAAAGTTGCGCTCCTGCAGGCGGCGTACATCCTCCAGCGTCGGCACATTATCCTTCTCCCAAGGCTGGTACTGAATCGTGGTGCAGTGATGATACATAGCATATCTTTCCTTAGCATCTGCTGCAGCCTCGGCCTCAGCAAGAGCCTTTTTGGCAGCCTCGTTCACAGGGAAGGATTTGTAGGCATCTGCCAAAAGCAGCGCAGCCTTAGCGTAATCGCCCTGCTCCGCCATGCTTTCCGCAATAAACTTCAATGCGTGGAAGCGATAAGGATTAACGCCTTCCACAGCCTTTTCGGCCTCCAGCATAGCTTTAGCCTCAGCCAAAGCAGCATCCTCGGCGCCGCAGGAACGCTGCAGCTCCAGTCTGCGCGCCCAGATAGCACCACGGTCTGCACTGCGGAAAACCTTCTTATAATCACGGCACAGCCTGTAGGCTTCATTTAAATAAACAAGCGGTGCATCTCCGGTGCCGGTCAGGCGCCAGACGATTTCGGCAATATCACGCAGGCACAGCACCTTATGCTCCGCCTCACTGAGTCCGAACTCCGGTGCATCCTCCATATCCGGCTGCACATCCTTCACGGTTGCCAGCACCGCCATAGCTCCCTCGATATCCTTCAAAATCATCAGCATACGTCCTACGTTGCTGCGGCATTTCCAATCATCATAATCGTTTATCAGATTCAACGGTATAGGGTAATCACAGCTTGCTACCTTCTGTACATAACCTTGCCATTCCTGTTTTTCCATTTCAGTATCCTCCTCAATCTGTTATATATTCTACTCAAATTATCTGCGCTGCCGCCGTCTTTGTCAAGCGTCAACCTGTATAGGAGTAATAATATTAATGCTTATATGTTATCTGTCATAGTTTGTCAACTTTTTATATTCCATTTAGTTATAATGTAAATGCTTAATCGCTATTTGACTGTAAATTTAAAAGTAGTACAATAACTCTACTAGAGAGAAAGAAGATGTATAAAGCTATGAGTTTTCCCCTATTGTTACGTGGCTTCGTAGTGCTGGGTGTCATGCTGATGCACACCACCTGGTACTTCAGCCACGCTCACGCGGAATCGTGGGTCACTATTTCCGAAATGCTGCTGGATATTATCTCCCTCTTTGCCGTACCCCTGGTAATGTTTGTTTCTGGATATATGTTCATCAGCCACAACCGTCATGCCGATTATTATAAATGGTCCTTCTTCCGCAGAATGTTCCTTTCGGTGCTTTCGCCGTACCTGCTGTTTTCATTACTGTACCTGGGCGGCGCCTGGTTCTTCAGCAACGCCAGCTTCACGCTCAAGCAGGCAGCCTATCTTATTGTCACCGGCAGCAGCGCCGTCCATATGGCCTTTTTCCGTGCGCTGTTTGGCTTTTACGCCATCTATCCGCTGCTGCTGCGTTATTTTAACCGCTGTCGCCTGCATCACAGGCTGCACCGCTTTATTATTCAGGTAATCCTGCTGCAGCTGTTCTGGAAAATCTGCAACAATATCAGTTGCAGCAATCAGGCAGTCATCTTAACGTTAGAAATTACCACCTTTCTGCGTTATATCGCCTACTTCTCCTTTGGTATGCTGGCTTATATCTACCATAAAAAAATGCTGCGCTGGATTGACACCCATCACGTTCTTTTGATGACAGGCTTCATCCTGAATCTGATTTTAATTGGCGGCTGCTGGTTTGCCAAATATTACCTGCATATCCTGCCGCTGCTGGAATTTGTCTGCTTCCCGCTCAACCTGTTTTTGTACAGTATCATTATCGCTATGCTTTTCCGTTATGCCTGCACTTTGGAATCACAAGACAGCCTCAGCAAGCGCTTTATGATGTATCTAGGCAACTATTCCTTCGGTTTATTCTTGATTCACATCATCTACATGTATGTCGGCAGCGAGCTGCTTACACTGCTGCATATGTCACCGCAGCAGCTCTGCTTTTATCCGCTGCTCTTCATCATTATGCTCAGCCTCAGCCTTCTGACCATGGAAGCACTGGCACGTGTTTCCTGGGGCCATTATTTCATCGGCCATGTAAGCCATCTGTAAAAAATTTTCTTCTTGTTCCCCATATATTGTAAAACCCCCACCTGCATTTGCGGGCGGGGGTTTTGCTTATATCCTCAAATCAAAATTTCTTCTTATACGTCTCGCCCCAGTCACGCATGGCCTCCAAAACAGGCCGCAGACTGTAACCAAGCTCAGTAAGCGTATATTCAACACGCGGCGGCACCTCAGCATAAACCTTGCGCGTCAGCAGACCGCTAGCTTCCATTTGGCGTAACTGCGACGTCAGCACCTTTTGACTGACTCCGTTTAAAGATTTTTTCAATTCGCCAAAACGCTTTGTTCCCGTCAAAATGTCGCGCAAAATCAACACCTTCCATTTATCACTGATTAAGGTCAGCGTAGTTTCTACCGGACAAGCCGGTAAAGCATCACTCATTTCATGCAACATTTACAGTCACTCCTTCAGCTCCTTGCTGTATATCCACGTCTCCTGCGCACCCAGCTGCGGCAGAATATTATTCGTAAAATGCGCTGCTTCGCCATAGCCACGCCTGCGGTAATATTCATAATCACAGGTAGCATCCGCCCACAAATAGAGCTTTTTAATGCCTTTTTTCTGCGCAATCGCTTCAACGTTATGCAGCAGCTTGCTGCCCACACCGCTTTTCATGCTCAAAAACAGGCACAGCAGCAAATCCTCCGGATTTGCCAACGCCCTCACCTTTTGTCCATTATAAGACAAATAGCGCAGATAATCGTAAACAAGATCCTGCTCCTCACATGCAAAATGCTGCAAGCTTTGCTTTAGCCAGGACTGAGAACCGTCACGCTCACTCAAAGGCGCCGCCAACAAAAAGCCCTGCATGCCTTCTTCATCCGTCATTTTTAAAGAAAAGGCCTCACTGCGATAATAATAGCGCACCATCGCCTCATACAGAACATTCTTTAAGCTATCACTAGTCAGCGCCATCTCATCACCCCAGGTCAGCTTGGTGAGATGGGATGCACAGGAAATATCCTGCGGGGTAAAATTTGATAACATTTATGCTTCTCCACTTCAATAATCGAATTACAACACTTGCACAATTAGTTTTTAAGTGTCTTAAACATTCTTTTTAACTCTATTTTAAGCTATCCTCATGAAATATGCAATCAGTGCAGATTTCATGAGGATAATAGAAAAAAGAGCTTCATCAAGCTTAAAGCCATCAGGAGCTACTTCCCTGTGGGACATTAAGTCTTAATAAAGCTGTCCTGAATTTAAGCATAATATTTTTTCTATATTAGGGTTCATCTCCTACATAATATTACTCTCGAAAATCATCTAAAATCAATCTCCCTTTGTTTTTCAATACGAAAAATATTAACATAATCAAGATCCTCTTTCCATTTTTTCACGGCTAACTTTTTATTAATCTGCCTAGCATTAAGGCTAATAAAGTAATCCAAATACTTAATTATTTCCGGTTTACTCATCAAATCATTTTCCATTAAATATCGAAGTATTTTATGTCTGGAAATAGAACTTAAATTATCCTTTTGCCCTACATTATATCCACATAAATTAAGTAACGAGTGATCTTTCATAAAGGGATTGTATCCGCCACTTAGTGTACTACAACACTTAAAATTTCCTAGTATAATACCATACAGCTCTTTATAGCGATTGAATTGTTCTTCTTCAATAAAATACTTTCCACATACAAAACAGTACTCGACATTTATTTTCAATATATCTCCATCTATTTTTCTTACTATGCCAGTAACTGCTACAACGCAATGTTTGTTTCTTTTGCAATCATGTATTCTTTTATTTATATATAATGTATTGCTAGTATCATCAAAATGTACCATCTTATTTGATAATGCTGGTACAAATACTGTATTGCAAGAATCACAACATTTTACATTTCTCAGAATGTGATTATAATTCATATCGCTATCTAAAACTGCATCATGCTCAAATAAAATATCCCCTTCTTTAGGACATACATCACCTAAATTAAGCTCACACTCTACTGCTCTTGCAGGAAATAATTTTCCTTTGTAACGGTTTTGCAGATACTTTATCTGATCAGCCGTTGAATTTATTTTGCTAGAATTTACTCCGGTATCTGTTCCAGTATCTGTTCCGGTATCTGTTCCAGTATCTGTTCCAGTATCTGTTCCAGTATCTGTTCCAGTATCTGTTCCAGTATTTTGTTTCGAAAAATATAATATAACATTATAAATCAATACATACATTGCACAAAATGCTAAAATACAAGTCAATACCTCATACATAAAGCGCCCTCCCTATAACATTCCCTTTTAACGAACCATTTCATAACAAGATTCGTAGTATTCTTTTCATCTGTCATTAGTATAGCACAATTTTATTTACTTGTAATAATTCAATCTTACATAGAATACGGATTTTAATCAGCCTCCATCCCCCACCTTGACAATCCCCACACCATCGCAATATAATTATCTGTGATAATTACTTTTAGTAATCATTTATAAAGGAGAATCATCATGACACATAAACTGCCTATCGAAGCAATCAAAACTCTGCTCATCGCCTGCCACGAAGCAAAGCGGGTAGTAGATCTGCAGCCACCTCTGCCGGAGGGCTTAACTCCTGGCAATCTTAAAGTGCTGGACTACATTGAATACCTTGAACGTACCGCGCAGCCTCCCAAGGTCAGCGACATTGCTGACCTGCTGCAGGTAACTCGCCCCGGCATCACTCGTCTGGTAAGCGAGCTGCAGGCAATCAATGTTATCGAAAAGTTCAGCGATGATCAGGATAAACGCATAGTCAGACTGCGTATGACAGACGCGGGACGTAAAATTCACGCCTATTACATTGAACAATATCACGGCTGGCTGTCAACACAGCTTACCGATATCAGCGAAGCAGATATCAACACCACTGCTGCCACCATCGCCAAGCTTTACCAAACAATGTCTACGCATAAGCCTGAGCTGCAAGGCCAAGTGCCCGTTATCATGCACGGAGAGAAGAAAAACAATGACTGACAGCTCCGCGCGCGTGTTAGATGCACGCTTACTATTATCAATTATCGCCGCCGGCATTATGTCCTTTAGCGGCGTGGTTGTCGAAACCGCTATGAACGTCACCTTCCCCACGCTCATGCACGAATTTAATATCGGCACCTCACTCGTACAATGGATAACCACCGGTTATCTGCTGGTGCTGGCACTGATTATTCCAACATCCGCCTATCTTAAACGACGTTTCTCTACGCGCAGCCTGTTTACTGCTGCAATCAGCAGCTTTCTTGCAGGCACACTGCTCGCCGCCTGGTCGCCTTATTTCAATGTTCTGCTTATCGGCAGATTGCTGCAGGGTATCGGTACAGGCATTGCCCTGCCGATGATGTTTAACATTATTCTGGAGCAGGTTCCCGGTGAACGCCTGGGCTTTATGATAGGCATAGCTTCTCTTATCACCGCCATGGCACCGGCTGTAGGTCCTTCTCTCGGCGGTATGATCGTCAGTTACTTTGGCTGGCGTATGATTTTTGTCAGCTTGCTGCCATTTTTATTACTGTCTGCCGTTTTAGGTATCAAAAATATCCGTCAGGCAGGTAAACTTGAGGAGAGCAGCTTTAACTTCGGCTTATATCTACTGCTTGTTATCGGCTTCAGCAGCTTGATTTTCGCCACCAGCATTGCCTCTGACTTCGGCTGGTTCAGTCTTGAAGTGCTTGCTCTTTTCGCAATCTGCTTTGTTGCGTTAACTGCCTTCTACAAGCAATCATTAAGCAGCAGCGCACCGCTTTTACGTGTAGAAATTTTTCGTTATCTGCCCTATACGCTCAGCACTGCCAGTCTTTTGCTTGTCGGCTTTATCTGTTTGGGACTAGGTTTTTTAATTCCCAACTATGCACAGCTTGTTTCGCATACTGATGCCTTCACCGCAGGCTGTCTGCTGCTGCCTGGGTGCATTATCGGTGCTATGCTTGCGCCTATCAGTGGCAGGCTGTTGGATAAGTTCGGTGCCAAACGGCCTATTTTACTAGGCAATACATCAATTCTCATATCCGTTATCTGCTACATCCTTTATCCCTATGAGCTGAGCTCGTTACTCTTCATCATCTTCTACCTGTTCTTCGCCTTCGGACAAGGATTTTCCATGGGAACAATTATGACTAACGGCCTTAGCCAACTGCCCGAAGAGCTGAACGCCGACGGCAACGCAGCCATGAATACGCTACTGCAGCTGGCAGGCGCAGTCGGTACGGCGGTTATCAGTACTATTGTTGCGACAGCACAGGCTGCGGAACCGGCCAATATTGCGCATGCTACTATGCTGGGCAGCAGACATGGCTTTTATGTGCTTGCTGTCAGTGCAGTACTCATCCTTTGCTGCTCCTTAAAGGTGTTCGCTCTTATTAAAAATAAACAGCTTGCTCACGCTTAATATATTGCGTTCTATTACAGATACAACAAAGCCTCCCTCGCGCAGATGCGCCGGGAGCCTTTTTATATCAAAAACATTATGCCGGCATGTCAAAAAGGCCGCTTCCTGCATCTGATGCACAGGTAAGCGACCTTTTAATATTTCCCTTATTTTTAATTACTGCAAGCCACGCAGCTTTTATTTTTCTATGCTGCGTTTACGGCTCACATTCTTTCCCTTATTTTTCGCAATCCGGACAGCTGATTTTTTCTGTATGCTGTCCTTACCGGATTACGCTCTTTCCCTTATTTTTGTTTATCGTAATCCCGGCAGCTATTTTTTTCTGTACGCTGCCTTTAGCGGATTACGCTCTTTCCCTTATTGTTATTTTCTGCACTAAAAGTGCTTGTAAGCTGTTGATTATTTTTTCTTCAGGAAGCTCATCATGCCACGCAGCTGTGCGCCAACCTGTTCAGCCTGGGTTGCTGCAGCACGACGACGCATAGCGTTGAATTGCGGACGGCCGCATTGGTTTTCCAACAGCCATTTCTTAGCAAAGGTACCATCCTGAATTTCAGCCAGAACCTGTTTCATAGCAGCTTTGGTTTCAGCAGTGATGATGCGAGGACCGGTTACATAATCGCCATATTCAGCGGTATCGGAGATGGAATGACGCATTTTAGCCATGCCGCCTTCATACATCAGGTCAACAATCAGCTTCATCTCATGCATGCATTCGAAGTATGCGCTTTCAGGCTCATAGCCTGCTTCTACCAAGGTTTCAAAGCCTGCGTTCATCAGAGCGCAAACGCCGCCGCAGAGAACTGCCTGCTCGCCGAAGAGATCGGTTTCGGTTTCTTCACGGAAGGTGGTTTCCAGAGCGCCTGCACGGGTACCGCCAATGCCCTTAGCATAAGCCAAAGCCAGGTCGTGAGCCTTGCCGGTCGGGTTTTGGTAAGCAGTTACCAGAACGGGAACGCCGCTGCCTTCTGTATATGTACGACGAACCAGATGGCCGGGGCCTTTAGGAGCAACCATGAATACGTCTACATCAGCAGGAGGAACAATCTGACCGAAGTGAATGTTGAAGCCATGTGCAAAAGCCAGAGCATTGCCTGCCTCCAGATTCGGAGCAATATCTTTTTTATATGTAGCAGCTTGCTTTTCATCAGGAATCAGCATCATGATGATATCGGCAGCCTTAGCAGCTTCTGCGGTAGTCATAACCTTCAGGCCGGCAGCTTCTGCCTTAGCTTTGGATTTGGAGCCTTCATACAGGCCTACAACTACGTTTACGCCGCTCTCCTGCAGGTTCAGTGCATGTGCATGGCCTTGAGAACCATAGCCGATAATAGCAACTGTTTTGCCATTCAATAATTCCAGATTCGCATCGCTGTCATAATACATTTTAACCATTGTTATTACCTCTTTCTTTTCCCTTATTTTAATATATAAATTTAATAAAAAATTTCCCTTATTTATAGCTGTTTATCTGCATCTGTTAATCTTGACGAAGTCATCTACCGCAGCACCGGCTGCCACCATCGGCTCTACCAGGTCACCCTGCTCTACGATTACCTCAATCAGGAAGGGCTTGTCAGCCTCACGCGCTGCCTTCAGCGCCTCCTGGAATTCCTTGCAGGTCGCTGCTCTGCGACCGCCTGCACCGCAGGAATGAGCAAAACCGATGAAGTCAAACTCTGTCAGCAGCGTATTGGAGTAATGCTCGTTGTAGAAGAGCTGCTGCCATTGACGGACCATGCCTAAGCAGCTGTTATTAATAACGATACTGATAAGCTTTTTGCCTTCACGAGCTGCCGTATACAGCTCCATGCCTGTCATCTTGAAGCCACCGTCACCGCAGATATGCACAACCTGCTTATCAGGCTCGGCAAAGGCTGCACCCAACGCGCCGGGGAGACCGAAGCCCATCGTACCGCAGCCACCGCTCGTCAGATGGTGACGCGGTTTATCAACAACTAAATGCTGTGCTGCCCACATCTGGTTCTGACCAACGTCAGTTACATAAATCGGATGTTCGCCTTCAAAGCTGCGGCTCAGCTCCTTCATCATCCAAGGAGCTGTCAGGCGGTCACCTGCCATCAGGCTGCGGTCCTCTGTTGCATCCCAGGCCTTAATCTGCTGCCACCAGTCGGCATGCGCTGCCTTCTGTACCAACGGCAGCAGGCTTTGCAGTGCCTGTTTTACATCACCCATTACGGAAAGGCTTGTTGCTATATTTTTATCTATTTCCGTCGGGTCGATATCAAGCTGGATAATCGTCTTTTGTCCTACGTAACGGTTGCGGTCACCAGTTACGCGGTCGCTGAAGCGGCTGCCGGCTACTACCAGCACATCAGCCTGCGCTACAGCCATGTTGGAAGCGATATGACCATGCATACCGGTCATGCCCAAGGAGCGTTCATCAGACTCGGGATAAACGCCGATGCCCATCAGCGTATTTACTACCGGCAAATCAGCCTTTTGGGCCAGCTCCAGCAGTTCTTCCTGCGCGCCGCTGTTGACAGCACCGCCGCCAACCAGCAGTACCGGACGCTGTGCCTTGTTCAGCACTGCCGCTGCCTGCTGCAGCTGCTCCGGTGTTGCCTGCGGCAGCTCTTCCGCTTCAGAAGCTGCCTGCGGCTCGCTCCATTCCAGCTCCTCAACCTGCACGCTGCTGGGAATATCCACCAGCACAGGTCCCGGTCTGCCCTCCTGCGCCAAGGCAAATGCTTTGCGCAGTGCCGGCAGCAGCTCTTCCTTGCTGCGTACTAGCATGTTATATTTGGTAATCGGCATCGTAACGCCGACAATATCTATTTCCTGAAATGAATCTCGTCCCAGCATGCTTACGCCCACCTGACCGGTAATCGCTACCAGCGGAATGGAATCAAGATAAGCGGTTGCCAGGCCAGTAACAATGTTTGTGGCACCGGGACCGGAGGTTGCGATACATACGCCGGTTCTGCCGCTCGCACGGGCATAGCCGTCAGCTGCGTGAATAGCGCCCTGCTCATGTGCGGTCAGCACATTTTTCAGCGGTGCATCATACAATGCATCATACAGAGGAATCACAGCACCTCCGGGATAACCGAAGACTGTATCTACGCCCTGCTCCAAAAGGACCTTTACAATAGCTTCTGAGCCCTTCAGCTTCATCAGTCCGTCCCCCTTACGCCATAGTAGCTACAGACTCAACTGCAACCTGCTTAGCCAGCAGCTTGGCAACCTGAGCAGCAGCTACATCTGCCAGCTGGATTTCCAGCTTCAGACGATTTTCTTCTGCATCCATGCGCAAGGAGCGTACCTGAGCACCTTGCTTGGAAAGCACACGCAATACACGCGGCAATAAAGTTTCATCATTCTGACCAGTTACCAATACCTTTTCAAACATGTTAATTCCTCCTTCAAGAACACCTGCATTTACTATTACGTCAATTATCTTTTGATGGACTTTTCAGGAGTAGTATTAAAAAAACGCCCCTGCATATATGCAGGGGCGTATAATACGCGGTACCACCCTAATTTATTACTTTCAGCACCAGTCCATCAACCGGTTCGGAAATAACGCATCCGTTGCGCATCAGTCTACTTGCAAAGCTTTCGCTGACGAGTTCATGGGTGATTTAATCAATAAGGCTTCGTACCGGTTTGCACCAGACACCGGCTCTCTAAAACTCTACGCTTATCTTTAGTCCCAATCATAACCTTTGGTTTGCAATTTGAAATTACTGATACTATACACCCATCTAAATTGTTTGTCAACACCTTTTTGTAAAATTTTACATTTTTCTTCTTTTAGTCACTGTACATGAACATTTTCAGCTTTTTGTCTATTGCACGTAAACTAATCAAACGATTAAAAATTTCGCGCTACTTTTCAGTAGACAAAGTACACTAATATCCATTATGCAAAAACACGTTAAAAACGCTGTTTTGTATCGTTTAAAACAAAAGACTTCCCAAAAATTTTTGGGAAGCCCTTGAATTTTAATTTCAGATATTCTTCAATTTTGCAGCTACATTCTCTTTGATTGCAGCAGCATATTCAGCATGATGTGCCTCCAGGAAAGCCTTCATGTCAGCAGCAACATTGCCTTCTTCCTTCGGATTCAGCGCCTTTCTGTAGCCAAGTACCAGTGCGCGGTCGGCAGCGTCTGCTGTCGGCTCACAACCACAGGCAGCACACAGCTTGCCGAACAGGTCGGCATCCAGAGCTTTGGCAAGCTCTATTACGCTCATCCAGAGGATATTGTTCATTTTGAAATGAACCTTGCCCTTAAGATATTTCATAGCAGCAGCAGTATCGTTCATAGCGATGTCCGCATTTTTAAAGCTCAGGCGATAGCCGAAGGTGTCGGCAATCTCGCAGTGCAGCTGCAGGTTATCGTTTACAGCCTCGGAGTCCTTCAGCGGGTCGAGGCAGATAGAGCTCAGCTTAATACCGTTACGCTGCAGCTCATTACCGATCAGGTAATGCTCCTGCGGAGTCAGCACCTTACCGGGCTTGGACAGATCCAGCTCAAAATCAATATCCCACGGAGTATTTTTCAGATAAGAGTTGTAGATGAACTGGATATGCATAATTGCTTCGCCGTATTCCAGAACGATGCGATGCAGCTGATTTTCCGTAAAGGTAATCTTGCTGGTGCCAACCTTAAACTCAGCGTTCAGATAGGAAGCATGCACAGCAGCACGGAAGGTTTCGTTGAACTGCTCAAAGCGTTTGTCAACAGCCTCGTCGGACAGCTTTTCAATGCCCAGGTCAATCTTATCGCAGCAGTCAAAGCCAATCATGCTGTAGCCATAGAGCAGAGCCTTAACGATTTCCTCTTCGGTTTTCAAGCCTGCAGCATTAGCGCCGTAGCCTTCCTTGTAGCCCTCTTCGAGCACGCCCCAGGTTGCGGTATCCACAGCCTGTACAAAATAGCGCTGCAAAGCCTCGCTGTCCTCGGTAGTAAAATCAACTAATACCGGTTTCAGCTGACGCTTGCAGAACAGCTCCGCCACAACTGCATCTGCTTCGCCCAGCCAATCGCTGAAGCCGATGCTGGCACCCTTTGTGCCGCAGGCAGTCGGTGCGGTCCATTTAACATAGCGGCGCACCAGCGCAGCATTATTCGCATTTAACGCCATAACAGAAACATGTACGTCCTTAACGTCTGCTTCCTTTTCAACATCCTTCCACAGTGCGCTCAGCGCAGCTTCACCCTTCGCAGCAAAAGCCAGGCGCTTGCCTTCCTCAGTATTTACCAGTGCCAGCCAGCTACCCTGTACATCACACAAAGAAGTTTCTATAACTTCACCTGCAGCCTCACGCAAAGCTGCCAATGCATCAATTTGCTTTAATGCCATAACCTAATCTTCCTCCATTTACTTACAATTAGTCATAGTAATATTATGAACAAAAATCGTCTATTACGCAAGCAAAAACTTTGCAGATAGCAAAAAAACTTGCGTTTGTATACAAAATACCACCTCAGCAATAGGAAATTATCTTGTTTTCCTGGAAAATATATCCCCCTTTTCCGATATTTAGTGTAATGTTATCAACAGTATCAACAGACTTATCCACAGTTTTTGTGCATAACTTTTAGTTATGCAGAGTGTTATCCACCAGCCTCCGAGAAAAAAGTGGCTTGTTTACAAGGATTTTACATAATTATCAACATGTTATGCACAATCTGTGGATAACTTTAATAACAACTAGGGGGAGATTTCCACAACACTATATCTAGGGCTCCCGCTTCGTCCCGCTCACAAGCAAAACAGCCTTTTAAAACGTCAAAAACAGCGAACAAACTATTATTTGTCGCTGTTTCCGATGCAAAATTAAATTTTATTCTGCTTACCAGAGATTAAGCAGATGCTGCAAAAGCAAGCTCACAACCGTAATGCCTGCCCAACAGCCAAGACCGAGTCCCAAAGGCTTGCTGCTTGTTGTCACAAGCTTGACGATATTCGTATTCAGACCTACCGCAGCCATCGCCATAACGATAAAGAACTTACTAAGCCATTTGAGCGGTGCAAAAACCTCTGCCGCTACCCCCATGCTTGTCGCTAACGTAGTAATAAGCGAAGCCAGTACGAAGTACAGTATAAAGCTCGGCACAATGCTCCGGATATTCACCTCATGATTCGCATCCTGTTCACGTTTACCCACAAGATAGCCTAATACCAGCGTAATCGGAATAATTGCCAGTGTACGCGTCAGCTTTACCGTCACCGCCTTATCCAAAGTTGCCGTTCCCAGACCGAACATTGCATCCCAAGTCGCCGCCGTTGCCGTAACAGAAGAAGTATCGTTAACAGCAGTACCGGCAAAAATACCGAAGGCTTCACCGCTTGTCGTAGAAAATCCCAGCACCGTACCCAACCAAGGGAAAAGCAGCGCTGCCAGCACATTAAAGAAAAAGATAACACTGATAGCCTGCGCCACCTCTTCATCGTCCGCCTTGATGACAGGTGCTGTCGCTGCCACCGCACTGCCGCCGCAGATAGACGAGCCTACGCCGATAAGTGTGGAAATCTTGCCAGGAATGTTCATCACCTTATGCAATACATAGGCTACGATAAGCGAAGTTGCAATCGTGCAGACGATAATCGGCAGTGACTGCTTGCCGGTTGCCAGTACTACGGAAATATTCAGACCGAAGCCAAGCAGGATTACTGCGTACTGCAGCACCTTTTTAGATACAAAGCCTACACCGCTCTTAAATGCAGCCTGTACGGGCCACACAAGCGCCACCAGCATGCCTAAAAGAATTGCAAAGACCGGTGCGCCGACAACAGGCACCAGCTTGCCTAAAAACCAGCACGGCACTGCCAAAACAGCACATAATATAATACCGCGCCACTTATCTGAGAAAAAGCTCACTATAACACCTCCATAAAAAAACAAATATAATTATAGCATAAACATCATATATTTTTCAAAAATGGGCATTATTGCTAAACGCAAAAACTCCTGCTAACGGGCTTCTAGCCTGCCTGCAGGAGTTTATTTTTATCTTCTTATCTGTGACCAGATAAACAGTGCCAATCCCGCCCAAATGCAGCCAAAGGCTGCAGCAGTAGTACCGGTAAACGGTTCACCGTAAATCAGCACGCCAATCATCAGCGATATCGACGGCGAAATATATTGCAAAAAGCCTACAATATTCAAAGGTAGCTTACGCGCGCAGGCCGTAAACAACAGCATCGGTGTCGCCGTAACAGCGCCGGCACCTGCTAAAAGCAGCAGCGTACCCATATCGCAGCTTTGATAAACAGTACCTTCGTTAATACTAAGGTAATATAAGTAGCCAACAGCCAAAGGCGAAATCAATAATGTTTCCAACAGAATACTCGTCATCGGTTGGGCAACAATAATTTTTTTCAGTAAACCATAGAAGGCAAAGGTTAATGGCAGCGTCAGTGCTACCCAAGGCAGGCCGCCGTTATGGACAATAATCACACCAATGCCGCCAGCAGCGCAGCTAACTGCTGCAATCTGCAGCTTAGCAAGGCGCTCACGCAGAAATACTACACCAAAGAGTACATTCATCAGCGGGCTGATATAATAGCCCATGCTTGTTTCTACAATGCGTCCAGCTTCTACCGCCCAGATAAAAATACCCCAGTTGAAGCTGATCATAATTGCTGCCAACACCATGCAGCAGGCTGTCTTTTTCGTACTGAAAATCGCCTTGGTTTCCTGCATAAAGATGTTTAGCTTGCCTGTTGCCAATAACAAGAGAAAGACGAAAACGGCTGACCATAAAAAACGGCTCGCCAAAATTTCCATCGCCTCAACATGCTGCAGCAGCTTCCAGTATATCGGCAGCACGCCCCATAAAAGATAGGCTCCAAGACCATAAAAAATGCCAAGTCTGTAATTATCCATAAGAAAATACCCCTCTGTAAAAATTTATTATATGATTTACTAAAGGCAAGCGGAAAGTTTCGAGAACCATTTTTTCAGCATATGTTATTTTATTTTTGTAATTTTTTCGGTATCGGAATCCAAATAGCCGTAATCGCCGCTACAATCGGCAGCCATACCAAAAGCTGCATAACCATCGGCAGGCCGAACTTATCGGCCAGCACGCCGAGAATTGTTACGCCAAAACCGCCTAAGCCAACACTGAAGCCGATTGTCAGACCGGACGCCATGCCCACATTATTCGGCATCATGCATTGGGCAATAATAATGGTCGTCGCAAAGGAGCCAATAATGCAAAAGCCTGCGATAACAACAGATGTCATAGCAAAAAGCTTAGTCGTAGCAATCGTAATACAGTAAATCGCCGGAATGCTCAGCGTAATAGAGCCCAAAAGAATTTTACGTGCTCCCAACCTGTCGCTCAAAATTGAACCGACATAGGTACCTGCCACACCGCCTAAGAGGAAGCCGGACACCAGACTGCTGGAGAACACTGCCTCAAAGCCGCGAAACTTCATAAAATACAACGGCAAATACGTTGAAATACCGCTGTGAATAGAAGAACGCATGAAGATATAGAACAAAATCAGGAAAAGCGCAAAATATGACATTTTTTCGCTTGTACCGTCTGCAGACTTCTTAGCCTGCTGTACCTCATGCTCCTTGTTTACGCGGATATAATCCGGCATCGCCTTAGCCATCAGTAAAAAGACAAGCAAGCCGGGGACAGCAAAATACATGGTGTTATGAATACCGCCGGCCAAGCCTAAAAGAAAGGTCATAAATATAGAGCCAACTGCCATACCAGCATTGCCACCGATAGAAAACAATCCCATATTCTTCGTGCGGTTAGTATCATCACTCAAAAAATTTACTGTTTTGGAAGCCTGCGGATGGTATGTTGCACTTGCAAGGCTGATGAAGATGACCGTGCATAAAAGCAGCGTATAGCTGGAAACCCAGCCTACAAAGGCAAAGCCTGCACCTGCCAGCGCCGCGCAAAGCGGCAGAAAGCGCGGCAGCGAGCGCCTGTCTGTAAGATAGCCGAAGGCCGGCTGAATAACGGATGACATAATATTTTGCAGCAGCACAATCGCCGCCAACTGTGAATAGCTCAAGGAAAACAGCTCCTTAAGCTGCGGTAAAACGATAGGCAGCGCGCCCGCCTGCATATCGGTAACCAGATGTCCTAATGCCAAAGCGACAACAGGATAATACATTTTATTCATAAAAAACTCCTTTATAACGCTGTGCCCTTTGTCGGTACAGTTAATTTACTCATATCTGCCTTTTCTATCTCTAACAAACGCACCTTGCGCCACATACCGCCGCCATAGCCGGTAAGGCTGCCATTAGCACCTATTACGCGATGGCAGGGAATAATAATGCAGAGCGGATTACGGCCTACAGCACCGCCCACAGCCTGCGCCGACATCCGCGTAACCCCCAGCTGAGCTGCTATTTCGCGCGCAATATAGCCGTAAGTAATGAGGCTGCCATAAGGAATATTTTGCAATATCTTCCAGACACTTTCCTGAAAATCACTGCCGGTAAATTGCAAAGGTACATTTACCTTCGGCTCGCAGCCTGCGAAATATTCTGTCAACCACTTTTCAGCAAGTACAAATATAGGCAATTCCGCATTCTGTGCATTTTGAATATCTTTATCGCCATAATGCTTATCATCCGCAAACCATAGACCGGTTAAACTTTCACCATCGCTGCGTAAAGTTATTTCGCCTAAAGGCGAGGAAATCTTTTTATAGTACAACATCTTCAACCTCATTTATTTTGCGTGGTAGCACTAAGGGGAATCGAACCCTTGTAAATTAACGTTTTTTCGCAGGCGCATAATCCTTCATGCCCTCTATCGCACCGCCGGCAATCGCCCAAAGGTAAATTGCTGCCGTGCTGCCGTATGGACTATAGCGCTTTTGGTATTTGGCAAACAGCTCACGCGTAATTTTACGGTGATGATAAAGCATCCGCAAACCTCGCTGAATCGCCAGGTCGTCATAGCTTAAAATATCCGGTCGTTGCAGGCAGAACAGCAAAATCATTTCTGCCGTCCATTTACCGATACCCTTCAGGCTGCTCAGAGCTGTAATTGCCTCTGCGTCACTCATCTGCTCTACTGCCTGCAAATCAAACTCACCGCTAACAATTTTATCCGCAAAATCCTTGATATATTCTGCCTTACGCAGGCTCATGCCCAAACCCTGCAGCTCCTGTGCCGACATATCATGCACTGCCAAAGGTGTAACATCTTTCAGCCTTGCCTCCAAACGCGCCCAAACAGTTGCCTGTGCCTTGGATGATATCTGCTGCCCGACAATATGACGTACAACAGCAGCAAAAAGATTAGCGTCCAGCTTGCGCTCTATATGACCTATTGCATCTATTGCCGAAGCAAGCCTTTTATCCTTGCGCTTAAGATAATTTATTTCTGTTTCGCCATATTGAAAGTACATCATATCACCTGCCCATATGCTTTGCTTTTAATATTATAGCGCCTTGCATAGAAAAATAATAGCATTTAAGCATGCAAATTTATGCTTAGACATGCAAAATCCGGATAGCCATGACAGCTATCCGGTAAATTATAATTCTTTGATGATTGCTTGCAAAACTTCCGTAGTTTTTTCTAATGGCAAAGCCATATTTTCATCCATCACCATTTCCGGCAGCAACGGTACATGCACAAAGCCAACCTTCGTTGTCGTACCGGCGTAGGCATTGGCAGCACGGTAAAAAATTTCGTTGCAGACATAGCCGCCGGAAGCAAACTCCAGCTGCACGGGCAACTTCTGCGCACGTAAAGAGCGGACTATTTCATGTACAGGAATTGTAGCAAAGTAGGCGGCGGGGGCGTCAGCAAGAATTGGCTCATTCCACGGCCTGCGGCCCATGTTATCTTCGATGAACGCATCCTTAATGTTGAGCGCGGCAAGGTTGATTTCCACATCTGTCGAGCCACTGTTCATGCCCGTCAGCAGGATAACGTCGGGCTGCACGCGCTCGGCCTCTTCCAAAAGCAGACGTGGAGCGAGATTGAAGATGTTCGGCAGGCGCAGCTTGTGTATATGGTAGTTGTTGATAGTTTCGGGTAAAGCCTTGACCGCTTCCCAAGACGGATTGAGCGTGTAATGGGCAAAGGGATCGAAGGCGGTGAGAAGAAGGGTGGGCATGATTTTATTCAATAGACTCCTCTTTTTTATATTCTAGGAACTCAGGCTCTATCTCATCGGTAAATCTTGCCACAAACTTATCATTAATTTCTCGAATCGTGTTTATAACTAAATTCTTTTTATTATCCCAATCCGAAAAATCTAAATGGTAATGAAAAAATGCTGCTTCATTATACCCTCCCTTATTACTTTTTACAGCTTTGCGTAAATCCAACTTATCATGTATATCTCCTACTATTTCTGCCATTAATGAACTTAATTTTTGATACAATTGTCTATGACGCTTTTCTTTCTCTTTAGAATAATACCATTCACATATTCTAAAAGAAATATATGGTCCATTTTTATCGCTGTCAATTCGCCAAAACAATTTATACCACTCATCTTTTTTAAATTCACTCCATTTAACTGTAGTCTGCGCCCAAGGCCGCCCAAAAGAACTACCGAACCAAATCTCGTATTCTTCTTCCTTCTTTCCTTCAACTTTCTTCCAACGCTTCTCTGGGAAAATTTCTCGTAAAAGCGTATATTGCGCAATATAATAGTTTACAATATTCAATTCCCACCATGGCACACCAAGTGGCAGCCAATATTGTTTATGTTCTTCATTCCACTGCAAATTAGCTTCAAGGCAATCAAAATAATCTTTTATGATTTCACTTTCGTCAACATAATCTGCCAACAAACCCTTTACATCTTCTCCTGTTATTTTTACGTTGGCAACAGTAACTTTATCCCAATCATTATGAAAACCAGTTTTCCAAAACACGGTAATGATTTTCGATAATGGCTTATCTTTGTATATTTCTTGTAAACCTTTTTTATATCTTTCAATTTGTTGATCATGTTCGTTAGAATATGTCTTGTCTTCTATGATAACAGCTATATCGTTATTGACTATTACCAGAACGTCTATCTTAACGTGAATCGACTTATTATCAACTTTAACTTTTCTACTAAACTGTCTAAAAATATCTACCGAAACAATTTTTTCTACAAAAAATTCTTCTACATTCGTCAGTTTAAAAATAATCTTCTTCGCCATTTCTTGCAACACAGGCTTAGAGGCATCATTAAACCAATTCAAGCACCAACAAATAAAAGCGTCTTGAGATAATTCGCTTGTCGCAAAACTAAACAAACTATTTCTGATTGCTTTTTTCACATCAATCATCTCCCATCCCTAATACATAATTCTTCGAACCACTCGCATCTCCACATAAAAACTTAACAAAGCTGTAATACGCACTTTCCTGAAATTCATCAAGATATGCTAATGCCTTATGTTCAATACGCAATGGTACACCATAATAAGCACCTGCAACCGCGCCTGTAATAGCAGCAATTGTATCACTATCACCTCCTATAGATATGGCATTTCTGATCGCATCTTCAAAACTTGTCGCCTCAAAGAATGCTTTTAATGCCTGCGGTACAGTTTCCTGACACGTTTCATTGAATTCGTAGTCAGCTCGTATCTCGTCTAATGTAAAATTCATCGGATAGTACTCAGCATTTATCACAGCAAAAATTTCTTCTTTTTTGCTTTCGTGCAAAGCCATATAGGCTGCAACTGCAGTAGCTTCAGCACCTTTTATACCTTCCGGATGATTATGCGTTACGCTGGTAACTATCCTAGAGAGCTCTTTTACTTCTTCCAAAGATTTAGCAAAATATACTACAGGACTAACGCGCATCGCCGAGCCATTACCAAAACTATTATACGCTTGGGGATTATTCGAGCAGAGCCAATCAGAAAACATACTACCATAACCTGCTTTAGGATATTTCTTTCCCCAAAGCTGCATTTGTTTGATTGTTTCAGCAGCAAGTTTGCTGTAATCTCTCTTACATTCTACCAAAGCACTCGCAACAGCCAAAGTCATCATGCTATCATCGGTTGGGCAGCAATGCTCGGAGAACAAAGGAAAATCCTTCGTTTTTATTTCATTGAATTCATATACAGAACCAACGATATCGCCAATAATAGCACCTAACACACGGCGCATCTTTCTTTTAAGCAAAACTGCTTCCTTCCAGTCAATCCCTTTAACATGCATGACTTCTGTACTTTCCTCTTTCTTAGCAAACACTTTCTCAGTTATCTCTTTCCAATGCCAGTCTGAAGGAGCTTTTCCTTCAATGCACACCATAGCGAAGACAGAGACTGCCATATCATAGTCGCACGCTCCATCTGGTGCTTCAAGAACATAGATATGATTATTGCCCTCTTTATCCATTTTGCCATACTCAACACGATAGTTTTTCATGATATGTACGCCATCATAGCGAATATATCCTTCAACCAGACTTTGGATGAAGTCGACGGGTCTATCTGCAATTACATCAAGATTTACGCAGATGAATTCGTCCATGACAGGGCGCATATTACACATATACTTCATGATTTTGTCTTCAAACTCATATACATTCATATATGAATTGATGTTAAGCACACATGGAGCTGCTCCCTTGCAATTTATTCTTTCACAAGGAATGATTTCAATATTAGAGCCATTAGTTTTGTTTTCTTCGTAGAACATATTTTTCACCTCGTAGCTAAGACACCAGGATTACATACTTCATCTTTGAAATATTTCTCCCTAAATTGATTTCACCTATAGTTACGTTGCACGCTTAAAATTTCGCCCGGTTTTGGGAAAATTTTTTAGATATTATATACTATCCAGAGAAAAAGTGCAAATTTAAGTATCTACACATAAAAAAACAGCTCATGCATCGCATGAGCTGTTTTTCTAACCGGCAGCTATCTATCCTCCCAGGCCGCTTCCAGCCAAGTACTTTCGACGTATAAGGGCTTAACTACTGTGTTCGGGATGGGAACAGGTGGATCCCCTTAGCCATCACCACCGGATTATTTAATTGAGGTTTGTACCCTCAAAACTTCAACAGAAGAATTTCTTTAACTTTAGGCTTACTTCTTAAGTCAAGCCCTCGACATATTAGTATCGGTCCGCTGAATACATTACTGTACTTACACTCCCGACCTATCAACCTCGTCTTCTCCAAGGTGTCTTACTAGATTACTCTATGAGAGATCTCATCTTAAGGCTGGTTTCACGCTTAGATGCTTTCAGCGTTTATCCTTTCCGAACGTAGCTACCCAACTATACCTCTGGCGAGATAATTGGTACACCATTGGTTCGTCCACTCCGGTCCTCTCGTACTAGGAGCAGCCCCCTTCAAATCTCTTGCGCCCGCGATGGATAGGGACCGAACTGTCTCACGACGTTCTGAACCCAGCTCACGTACCACTTTAATGGGC